>Ga0080003_1000043_pt1 | contig 88561 bp, 94 predicted proteins | sample JossMetagenome_FD_69206 | JGI IMG/M metagenome (GOLD analysis project Ga0080003, IMG submission 69206) | Hot spring microbial communities from Joseph's Coat, Yellowstone National Park, USA - JC2_E (SPADES assembly) (version 2) | ecosystem: Environmental > Aquatic > Thermal springs > Hot (42-90C)... | reverse complement strand
CGTAAAACCGGTAATTGCAATAAACGGAAGGGGTTTCTACAAATCATCAATACCGAAGGATCCTGAATACGGCAGAAGGTGGGCAGTCGAAAGGGTATTCTCAAGACTTAAAGAGGTGTTTTGCCTTGCAAAGAACAAATTCATAGGCATAGGCAAAGTAATGGTACATACATATGCATGCCTCATCGCATATCTGATAAAGTACCTATGAATGTGGTGTGGTGGTGATATAATTAGGAACATTGAAAAAGGTGTCTACATGATATAGATATAAATTTCAACAACCTAATTTAATTTTCTTTGCGGAGTTCTAAATACATTTTGGTGTTTTTCTGAATCTGTTTCTTCTCTTATATATTTTTTAGTGATGTTGATGATTTCGCGTATATTGTTCTCTGTTGCTGTATCTCGTTTCTTTACACGGGGTGTTGCTCTATTTCCAGGTGGGGCGGTTAATGAAATCAGCAAAGATTCCAATTCCTTTCTTACTTCAGGATTTCTGGGTTTGGCAAAGGTAAAAGTGTCCCATTTCTTCTTATGTCTGTCCTTTTTGTAGTGTGCAAGAAGTCTTTGATACAAATCGCCTTGGCCTATATAGTACAGATTCCCTCTATTGAACAAAGCATAAATTCCCACGCCTTTTAGTAACTGCTTCATTCTTTTTTTCAGTATAAATGTTGACTAAAGCTTCAGCAGGTATTCTTTCCAAAAGCGTGCTTACGATTTCTACTTTCTCAACATTTATTTATCTCCCCTATTAGAAATCTTGCTTATTACCTTCTCATAAATCTTTATCCTTTTTCTTTCTTTTATATGCTTCTGAATATACTACAACTTTAACTTATTTATATTTGACATTTTGCGATCTGGCAGTGGTGAGACTAAGATACTAATATTCCACGAAAATGGATGAAAGATGGTGCAAGATGTCCGTCCTATATTTAACCCCGCATACGGAGTGGGGCTGCCGAGATTTGAACTCGGACAACCAGCGCCCGAGGCTGGCAGTCTGCCAGGTTAGCGTACAGCCCCGACTACATATTCAACTTTTACAACCAAATTGCATATTGCTTTCTTTTACTTATCTTGCTGATACTTTATATTTGTTTCTGACTCTTTGTTTCCAATTTGCAATCGCTTTGCTCCTTTCGCGTTGTCTTTCGCGCGGATGCGCTATGCTTATCTATTTTTCTTGAAGAAACCCTAATATGGCAAACACAGATTCTGAGCTTGACTTTGCTTACAAGTATCCGTTTTCAAACGAGGCAAAGTCCATTGTTTCCGAAATCGTCTCTGTCAGGCGCGGTGTGGACGAAGTGCACCTTGCGCAGGCCAAGGAGCACATAGAATCAATGCTAACGAAAGGACCCAGGTTCGTCGCGATAGGCAGCGATTACCTCAAAAAGGATTACCTTCTTACCTACCTCTACTCGAGAATGCTGGTCAGCTTGAGCTATGACGGCTTCCTGATAGACAGATTTGCGGAATCGGAGGCGAAGCGGAGTGCAGAGGCGACAAAGCTCGAAGGCAGCCAGAACTTAGCCAGGATCTGTGCGGAGCTGGATGTGCATGTAGATGTAAATGGTGGGGAATACTCAATGGGGTTCGTTGACTTCCTCAAAAACAAGCCTGCAAGAAAGGAGTACTCGCTGGTAAACCAGAGACTTGAAAAAGGCAAGGTCTTCCTTGACAGAAACGAGTTTGCCGCTGTGCTTGAGGTTATGTTTAAGAAGAGGGTGCGCGAAGGCCTGCCCATAAACCAGAAAGAGCTGCCAAAAGAGGTGCTGCTTTTCTACAAAGGCAACGGCATAAAAATCACGAGCCATGAAGGCAGGAAGAAAGAGCCTGGGCAGGGCATAGGATGGGTTGAGCGTCTGCTTGATTACCCAATACTTGACGGAAGGCACAGGATAGTTAATCTTGTGCTTGCTCCTTACTTTGTAAATGTGAAAAAGCTAGAAGTGGACGATGCGGTTAAAAGGATCTCTGATTACATAGAGAAATGCAGAAAGGCGAATCCCGACACAAAAATTGACGAGAGGTACATAAGGTACCAGTGCATGTATGCCAAAAAGAAGGGCTCGAGAGTGCTCTCTGCGAAAAAGGCAAGAGAGTTTCTTGGCGATGAAGTAATGGATAGGATAGAGCAGAGGCAATGACGCTTTTTATTTATCGTTAGACACGTCCTGCAAACGACTCAAGAGCTTTTCTGAAGTCTCCCGAAGCAAGATAAAGCTTTATTTCCAACTTTTCAATCATGCGCTGCATGTCAGGACCTGCACCTGCTGCAATTATGGCACCTACGGAATGCGCACGGATAAACTTTGCAATATTTGCGTGATGCAGACCTTCCTGTTCGACCTCATGCGATTCGCCCCATTCGACATCAATTTCTTCTATGCTTCTGACCTTGCCGCCCTCCACTGTGGCTATTGCAACGCGCGGCGCGCGGCCAATACCGGTAAGCTCACCGTTACTGTCTATCACGGCCATAAGCAATACTTTCTTACCATTACCAACAAGTCCTGTCATGCAATCACACTTATCTTATATGATTGCTGCATAAATTTATATTACCAAGCAGATGCCGTTTTCTGTGACGTATGCACAAGTTATATCGTATATTCGCAATATGCAATATCTTTTTAAGTCTTTATAGCGTAAGGATATTGAGGTGAGTATGTGTTTGAACTGAAAATAGATGACGCTAGATACTGGAAGAGCTGCGTGGACGCAATAGGCAGCCTGATCGACGAGGGCGCCTTCAATATATCAAAGGAGGGCGTATCGCTCAAGGCCATGGATCCTTCAGGGATAAGCATGGTCTCGTTTTTCATTCCCAACAAGGCGTTTTCAAAGTATAATGTGGAGAAGGAGACTAGCGTGGGCATAAACCTTGACACTCTTGTAAAGGTTCTTGCCAGCTCTATCGGCGGAGAACAGCTGGTAATGAAGGACTCAAACAACAAATTCCTGCTTGAGTTTGTCGGACAGGGCAGTAAAAGAAGGTATAGGCTGCCTATGATAGAAGTAAGAAAGGAACCTGAAAAGGAGCCGAAGATAGACTTTGAGTCCTCTGTCGAGCTGAAAAGCGATGCACTGAGGGATATGCTGAAGCATGCAAACCTCATGTCTGCGTATATAGGATTCAAAGCTGACAAGAACATGTTCTCCATAGTTGCGAAAGGGGATGCGGGGGACTTGGAGGAAGAGCATGAGGGAAGCGGAGAGATGGTAAAGAAGATAGAATCGCAGAAAGCCTCTTCAGCAACATTCAACTTGGACTACCTGACAAAGATAGTAGGCGCCGCGCCTTCTGACTCAACCGTTTCGATACACCTCAAGACTGACGAGCCCATGAAGGTTGACTACAAGATAGGAGATGCAAGCGTGCTGTACTATCTGGCACCCTATATAGAAAGCTGATTGGTATAGGAATCTGATAAGGTATAGGTAATAAAATGCGGCGCACAGTGCTTGGCGCTGAAGGCAGGTGGTAGTATGAAGATGCTGGTATTTATACCTCCGAACGATTTCAAGGACGAATCCCTTGAAATGGTAAAGATGTTCTTCGACAGATGGAAAGTAGAGAACAAGCTTACAAGCTACAGCAAGAAAGACTGCGTGGGCTACCACGGTGCAACATATACACCAGATATCAACACAAACAGTGTTGATCCCTCTGATTATGACGGTATAGTGCTGATTGATGGAAAAGGAGTAGATACCTACAAGCTGTATGAATTCAGGCCTCTGCTTGACCTCATCATGCAGTTCAACAACAGCGGAAAACTGATCTGCGCCATAGGCAACGCGACAAAGATAGTGGCAAGGGCGAACATCATAAAAGGCAAAAAGATTGCAAAACCTGAAGAAGAGGAGACGCGCAGGGCAGTGGTGCTTTTCCACGGTGTGCCTGCGGAAGAGGGTTATGCGATATCTGACAACATAGCAACAATAAGCAACTATGAGAGCATAGAGCAGGCCATGCCCGAAGTGCTTGAGAGGATGGGGGTCAAATAGGAGCGGAGCACCGGTAGTCTGATTGAAAGAGAGCACTAAAAGAGTAATAAAGGAGATTGCAGGCGAGAGGATAGAGGTGCTGCTTGGCCTTGCATCAAAGGAAAGCGATCCGTACTCGGAATATGCAAGATACTACGTAAAGCTTGCTAGAAAGATAAGCGAGCACTACAAAGTCGGGATCGGAAGCGACTTCCACATATGCAAAAGATGTAATGCGCTTCTTATTCCTGGCAAAAACGCGAGTGTCAGGCTTTCGAGCATTAACGGGTATGTGATTTATAAATGCGCAAGATGCGGCAGTGAGGCGCATATACATTACAAAACCAATACTCCGCCCAGCCTTAACCTTTGAGAAGCTTTACAAGCTCCTCAATGTCTTCTTTGGTTATCTCTCCATGCCTGCCAAAGTCGAAGTTCCTCTTTGTGTTGGGATAGCGCGGGATGATATGTATATGGGCATGCCAGATTAACTGCCCGGCAGGTGCGCCTATATTCGAGCCTATATTTATGCCTGCTGCACCAAGCCTTTCTATCGCACGCTTTGAAAATTTCTTTGTAATCAAAAACATATGCATAGCTACATCGTCAGGAGCAGCCAATATGTCGTTGTAATGCTCTTTTGATATAACTAGCATGTGCCCCCGGGTTATGGGGAATTTGTCAAGTATTACAAGGCATGTGCTATCCTGATAAATGATTCCAGCGCTCTCCTTACCGTTTGCTATGTCGCAAAATACACACTCTCCCATTGCACCGCGCCCCAACTTATGGTTGTATCCAGTCTATCTCATAATACTCGTATGCGCTGCCCGGCAGCTCTATACGCCTAGCCTTGTAGTATGTCACTGCGGTCTCCCTGTCTGCTATTGCTATTACCAGCTCAAGCCTGTACTGCTTCGCTTCGTTGATTATAGCTGAAAGCTCGCTGCCCCCTATGTACTCATTTTCGCTTAGGGAAAGCATAGCATACTTTGGCTTGTCTGTGCCTGGCTTCTCTATGTTTCCTCCCTTTCTGTGGAAGAGCACGAAGTCTATCGACAGGTTCTTCTTCCTGCTCTTGCCTGGTATTGCGAGTATGAAGGTCTTGCGCACTGAGTGTGCAACCCTTATGGCACGCGCCCATTCCGAGATGAGCATCTTGACGTCGCGTGGAAAGACATGTACCACATGCTTAGAATGCTGCCAGTTCCCCTCCGCTTTGCCCGGACTGGCCCCGGGAAAGTATATCCTGAAATGAGTGCCGAACTTGAACCCTGTCTTTACTACATACCCCTTGCTCCTCCAGTCAGCGTATATCTGATACAGCTTGAAGAAGTCTGGCCTCCACTTTGCAGCGAGCGACGCAATCTCTGCCTTAGAGTAATTGGAAATTTCTAAGGCGCCGTTATCCATCAGAAACATAGTCTCAAAGATGTCTATCTTGTTGAGTGTGCCGCGGTCGCTTACCTTATAGGTGCCGTACTGACCTATCCAGTATTTTTCATAAAGCTCTTTGCCCGCTGCTGAATCCTCTATTATTGCGGTCATGTCTGCAGGAAAGAAGGTGCCGGAAAGTCCGCCTATCTTCAGTTTTAGCTTTGAGGTAGGATACTTCTTTACAGGTATCTGCCCGTCAGACTTCATTCCGAGAAGGAAGGACCTGCCTTTTGCAATGAGGCCCCTGTCGCGCCAGTCCTTATAGGTAAAGTACCTTGCCATAAGCTTCTTGCTTGCTGAAAACATCGACGCGTATTTGTTAAATGTGAGCCGCCTGTCTGACTTATCGGTGCAGGAAGCGTTCCTTATGTCGATCAGGTAAAGCACTTCTTCAGGATCCAGCAGCAGCCTGCCTGCCTTCTGCTCTCCGAACTCTCCGCCCTTAAGTATGTCGAATGTAGACTGATCCGCAGGATAGGCTTTGCGCATGCTGCTGTCATATTTTAACTCTAGTGCCATCAGGATTACCCGCATTGCTGCATGTTATTGGTTTGTCAGTACATACTTTTTATTGTTTCTGATTCTATATCCTGGAGCTTGGCAGGAACTATGATTACGGTCCTGCCTCCTGTGCCGAACTCCATGGTCTTCGCCTCGCTAAATGTGCACATCACGCGCCTCTCGTCCTCCTGTGAAAGGTTATGAAGTATGATGAGGTTCATGCTGTCTTTTACTATCCCCTTCTTGTAATGCTTTTCGGCTTCTTCAAGCACTGAGAGGGCGTCCTTCACAGGAATGGAGCTATGCAATGCCGAGATATAATCTAGCAGAACGAGGCTGTGAAGGCCCATTGAGAGGTTCTTCTCTATGGTTTCATAAAAGGAAACGGGCTTGTAGTGCTCGCTCCATGCTGGTATAGTGCATACCTGACCAAAACGGTAGAAATCGAGGCCGCTTTCCCCTATCGCTGCTGAGAACACTGAAGAGGAATGTATTACGCGCACCTTTGCGCCTGCGCGCTTGGCTTCTATGAAAAGTATCTTATGGGTAGTGGCTATAAGCGGATCTCCGCCTATCAGCACTGCCACGTCTTCTTTTGCGGCAAGCTTTGTCAAGGTCGCAGACTTCTCTTCAAGATCGTTTCGCTCGAGCCTTTCCGCATGCCTGCCCGCAAGCTTTTCTATTTCCTTGAGGTAGCTGTCGCTTATGAAGCTCGTATGGTGCTCTACGAACAGCCTGGAGCGCTTGCATGCCTCTGCTGCGTTAAGGGAGAGGTCCCCTTCAGCAAGCCCCGTTCCAACAAGGTACAACAAGCAACCACTGATATTTTGACAGCCAAATAAGCCGGAGAAAGCAGAAGCATAAATGCACAAATCTAAATCCAAACGGGCGCTTATTCGCTTATACCCTTCGGAGTTATCTTGATAACGCATTCCCCTTCAGGCACGCTTGGCGAGTCTACAAGCCTCACTATTCTCTTGTCCTCCTTGCTCTTCCTAAGGTAGATCATTGTAGTGGCTGCGTGCGCGAGCACATTTCCGCCGATAGGCGTTGTTGGATCGCCGAACATTATTGCCGGATTGTCCATGACCTGGTTTGTCACGTATACCGCGAGATTGTACTTATCTGCAAGAGTCTGGAGTTTGTGCAGATGCATATTCAGCTTCTGCTGCCTCTCACCTAATGCACCCCTGCCTACAAACTCTGATCTGAAAAGCGCGGTAAGGGAGTCCACGATGATGAGCTTTATGTTCTTCTCCTGTATCAGCTTGTCTGCCCTCTCTATAGCAAGCGTCTGCTCTGGAGTTGTTGAAGCTTTAACCACGAATATGTTAGACAGAACCTTTTCAGGATCCATGCCACGAGCCTTGGCAATATCAACAATTCTTTCCGGCCTGAAGGTACTTTCGGTATCTATGAAAAGCACGTTGCCCCCGAGCCCGCCTTCCCCTTTGGGAAGCTGAACATTTACTGCGAGTTGAAAGCCGAGCTGCGTCTTGCCGCTTGCAAAGCGCCCGTAGGCCTCTGTGATGCCGTTGGTCTCCACGCCCCCACCTATCAGCTCATCGAGCTCCTTAGAGCCTGTTGTTATTCTCCCTATTTCCTTTCTCTTTTCCGAGATTTCCTCCCCTGTAAGGAAATTAACGGTTGTTGATTCCTGCGCCGCCTGGATCGCCTTCTTTGCGGCTTCTACGTTTATGCCTGCGATCTCGGACAGCTCTGCAGGTATAGAAGCTGCGATTTTGTCCAAGGAGTCTAGACCTGCGGCTCTGAGCTTTGCGGCTGTAGTTTCGCCTATGCCGGGCAAGTCCTCAAGCTCCCGTATTGCCTTGTCTTTTGCCATATTAAAACACGTTGCTACTGAATGCTGTGCATTAGTTTTATCTGCAAATAAGTATTTAAAGTGTTTTATTGCATTTATACCATAAGGCGGGAGGATAGAGCCTGCGCTGCCTTGTAGGAAAATAATGACGGTTAGAATAAGTGCCAGCGTGGAAACCACGCTGGCAAGGCGACCAGTTCTTTACGACCCTCCTACTTAGAGAATTCGTGATTATATACAATTAGTATACATTTAAAAAACTTTGCTATTAGTGGAATTTTTCCACAAAAATGGAATATTATGAACCTTCTTACGCTAGATTTCAAGGGGGTAATCGCGGGCCTTCTGCTCGCAGTGGCATTTTTGGTGTTTGGCGGCAGCCTGGGGCTGTTCTTTGTCATTGCTATGCTCTATTTCCTGATAGTATCGTCTATAGTTACGCATGCGGGCAAGGAGTCAAAGAAGGGCATGCATCTTTACCAGAAGAGCAGGAGTATAAGGAACGTTGCAGCGAACGGCATACCCCCGCTCCTGTTTGCTTTGTTGTTCTTCTTTTCGGGAATGTATTATTCGCATGCCATTGCTACAGTAGCAGTAATCGGGTTTGCCGGAAGCATAGCCGCTGTGACATCGGATAAGTTCAGCAGCGAGATAGGGGTGCTTGACGGCACGCCGCACTCCATTGTAAACTTCAAGGCGGTAAAGAAGGGGGTTTCAGGTGGCATAACCGTGCTGGGGCTTGCATCAGGGCTTGCTGGGGCGATGCTGATGTCATTGATTCTGATTCCGTTGCCTTACATATACGCAGGCGTAGCAATAGGTATAGCTGCTGAGGCTGTAATCATTGCAGGATTTATCGGGACTCTCATAGATTCTTTCTTGGGATATTTTGAGGAAAAAGGCATCGGTACGAAGTACACTACAAACTTTATCTGTGGCATTGCAGGCGGGCTAATAGGCATGCTGCTCTATTCTATCATAGTCTAGCCCGCCTCCCGCCGCTATTACTCCTTGTTTTGATATGCAAAAATGGAAGCGGTTTGCATTGACAGCGTGCCATCCGTTTTTAGACTTTACTTGCGAGGTAAGATTGGGTTGGGCAGGTAAGAGTATGGTCAATACGGATAAAAGTCAGGAAGCCGGGCTTGTCGCACACATACTCAGAGTTTTTGAAGCTTAAAAGGATGCCGGGGCGCAAACAGCAGCAAGCGCAGAAGAGGCCGGGAAGCCAGACAAAGTAATCGGTATGGAGATAAAGCAGAGGCTTGGCACTGTAAAATATTCTGTAGACGGAAATTATCCCCATATAACTGTAGATGAAGCAATATGTGAGAAATGCCCGCACCATTTTTGCGTGATGGCGTGCCCTGCACAATGCTATACGCTTACAAAGGACAAGAAGCTAGTCTTCCAGTATGAAGACTGTGTAGAGTGCGGGGCGTGCTCTATAGCATGCGACCAAGGCTCCGTAACATGGCACTATCCAAAAGCGGGCAATGGCGTAATCTACAAGTACGGATAAGCCAGAATAATTCGTCAACGAGAAGCTCTGCCTGCTGCAGAGGCAAGTTTGAGCACTTCCTTTTCTATCTCTTCCCAATTCGAGGCCTTGATTATGCGGTCGCCCGCCTTCAGCTCCTTATTCCAAGGCCTTTCGAATACAACTACATACTTTCCAGCCTCTGCAAACTCTATGGCGAGGTTAGGGTTGTCGTCAATGTAGATGCTTATCTCATCGAGCAGCTTCTCGTTGTGGTGCCTCACATGTACAAGCTTGTCATAACCGATGCCAAACGAGTTCAGGAACTGCGTAATTTCTGTATCTGTCGCGAATGATGCGGTAGTTATGTATATCAGGAAATCCTTTCTAAGCCTGTTGATTATCGAGGGTAGCTTAGGATCAACCAGCTTCATGTTCAGATATTCGTCCTTCCATGCCTTTATAAAAAGTCTCCTGACTTTGTCATCGTCTAGTACTCCAGGAAAAAGGTCCGATATATGCCATTTAGTAATGTCTTCAAACCTGGCTTTTATGCCGTGCTCCTTTTCCAGTTCTTTGAGCAAGGCTTTGACGTAATCAACTATAGTATCGTCAAAATCTACTCCAATAGCTTGCATTTTGGCACCTTTGCATTTGCAGGTTCTATGCGGGCACCGGGATTTGAACCCGGGTTACGGGCTTGGGAAGCCCGTGTCCTGCCAGGCTAGACTACACCCGCATGCCCCGCGGTGGCAAGCACATGATACATGGTACAAGCATGCGCAAACCCAAAACCTGTTTAGGATAATAATGCGGTCAGCGTATATAGGAAGGCCTTCCTCCAAACTCCTCGTCCGGACTTTTCGGGCCTTGAGGCATTATACCCTGCGCCTGCTCCTCCATTGCCTTGATCGCATGCGCTGTCTTGCTTATCATCAAATCTAGACGCGATGTGTCGATCTTAAGGCCTAGGTTTTTAGAGAGTACGTGCAGCACGGACTTTGCAGCGTTTGCATCAACGTTCAGGAATGAGGATTCCCCCATAAGGCATATCCCGTCCATTTTCTCCGCCTTCGCAAACGCGATTAGCAGGCCTGCAGACCCTACGATCGATCCGCGTGTTTTTCCGAATATTATACCGCTGTTCTTAAAGCGCTCCACCACTTTGAGGCTGGTTGCGTTGCCAAACACCTTCGGGTTTTCAGTTACCGCGCTGCCTGAGCTGTAGCCTCCGAGCGTGTAAATAAATTTCCCTCCGAGTTTTTTAAAGAGTTCAAGGATCTTCGTGTTAATGAGATACTGGCCCTCTGATGTCAGCGCCTGGACGTCGCCCGTAAGCACGATTATGTCAGACTGCGGCTTTTTCCTTTTTATAAGGTAGAAGCGGTTGCTGGCTATGCGCACTGTGCCCTTCTTAGTCATTATCACTTCGTAAGGGAACTGGTCCGAATACAGCGTGGCGATCTTTTCCGCTTTGAATTGCTTTATAAGGTGTAGTGCTACAAGCCTGCCGACATACCCTATCCCTGGAAGGCCCACCACCATCACAGGATTGTAGGGCTTTACCTTCTTGTTCTCCACAATTATTGTACCATACATATTACATACCTATTTCATACGCCTTCTATTTGAAATAAGACTCGAACATGTTCTCCTTTTCCTTCTTAAGTTTCTCCTTCTCCAGTTCGAAAAGCACTTTTAGCTTGGACTTTTGTATTATTGACTCGATTTTCTTTATTTTCGCCTCGGCCTCTGGGAAGCTGCTGCCTTCCGCAACGACTTTATACTTCGGCGAACTTATGTATGTGAGATGCACACCTGCGGCCTTGATTTCTGAGAACAGTTCTCTGTTCTGCGATGCTCCTGATTTTGTATTGTAGTTAAGCAGTGTCATTATATAAGACACCTTGAAGGTGCGCTTACTCATTATATTTTTTATATTCTCAGCAATTCCGTCCAGAAGTTTCTTAGGAAGGCCGGATTTTTCCAGGCTTGGAGATTTTTCCATTACCGCCTTGGCGAGATTGACGAATGTGCCAAATTCTGACACGGCTTGCTGAGCCAGGGCTTCTGGGTTTCCTGAAGCAGTGCTTTTGGCTAATTGCTTGAACATCGCCGCGAGCCTTTTTTCCAGCTTATAGCTATTGATTTTGTCTTTTTCCTCTTTGGATGTGACCTGTTTTATTGAGGCGTCTATAGTGTGCCGTTCCCTGTCAAAATAGATTATCTTGCATACGACATTCTGGCCCGTTCTAAGGTGCTCGTGTATGTTCTTTATCCAGCCGAATGAAACTTCTCTAAGAGGTATGAACACCTCAAGGTTATTGTATTCCGGCAATTTGCAGTAGGCCCCGAACTGCAGGACTTTGGATATCTGGCCTATGACGATCTCGTGCAGTTGCGGTAGTTTCTCGTTTTCCATAGGTTCACTTTGCCTTGACTTCTAGTTTCTTTTTTGTGCGGCCGCCCATTACCCTTTCTACACTATAACCACAGTCCTTGCATTTTAGTATGACTTTCTGCCTTTTTCCGATTTTTATCACTTTCGCGGCTCCTTTCACTTTTCCTACATATCCCTTCCTCTTACGTTCTGCCCTGCGCTTGCCCACGTTGAAAGTGGTTTCAGGTTTTTTTGAGTAAAGCCTGACAGTATGCAAGGTATGCTTGTCGCATTTTGGGCAATAAGCCATTATTTCATTTACCATCTTCATAAAATCACTGCAATTGTACAATAACATCATATGTGCTTTATTTACTAATGTTGTGTTTGGTGTTTATCGCAGTTTGCACTGTTTAGCATATGCAGGCATTATTCAGGGGCGCATATAGACGCCGACTTCAGGAATTCTATGTCTTCCGCATCTGATACAGGTACGCGGTCGCCTTTTTTGAGGGGCCCGATCTTGGTGCCTGAAGGTAGCATTATTTCAGGTATGTCTTTTACCACGCTGAGGGTTTCTTCGTTAACTACCTTTGGCATGATGCCGTGGTCTAGATTCTTTGACTTGTAGATATTTAGCACAGTATCATAGAAGTCCTGCTCCGCTTCTATTATTGGCTGTGGTAAGGGTTTATTGTGTGCTATATATATTAGTATTTTTTGCTTCCGCCTGTCGAAGAGGTCCTCCAGTAGTTTAAAGGCATTGGACTTGACCTCGCGGGTTTCTTCATCGTCTTTTAGGGAGTTTATGTAACTTATCATATCAGAGTAAAATGTTTTTGGCAATATCTGCAGTTCGTTAGTCTTTTTTTCTTTGTAGGCAGCCTGCCATAAACCTTCATATGCAATATCACTTCCAGAATTTGTCATACATACACCCCAGAATTCCACTATTCGTGTGCCTTTATAATATATATCTAATTAAGTTTTAAAAAGTAATAATTAAAAAGTAGAACTTTAAACCCAAGTTATTACCGGAACGGAGGGGTCTCGTATTATAGCGAGGGATGGATTTGAACCACCGATCTCCGGGTTATGAGCCCGGCGGGCACTCCAGACTACCCTACCTCGCTATTACTTTTTATATTAAAACGGAATAAATTATAACACTTATGCTATACCAGAATCAGATTCATTGCGAACCTTCACGCGGTAAACTAAGAATTTCAGCCTGAACTACTGTTCGCCTTCGTACTCCCTGTTGCTTTCCAGGTTTTTTGCCTCTGCTCTGCTAAGCCTCTTTAAGCTACTTCCACACGCGCCGCATTTAAAACCAGCTTCATACGCAGAGTCAAAATCAAATATCAGCTTATTATCAGAATAGCATTTCTCACAGACAAAATAATCGTCGCTGTCGTTTGTTATCAGGGATATGTTATCTTCTTTATTCACGTAATTGTAGAATTCATCTATCTTTTTGAGGTTTATAGACCATAAGAACGAAAGCCATCCTTTTGAGTTTTTGACTGTTGAATAGTTTGTCACTCCGTACCCGTGCAATATGTTGAGGATCCTTCTGACGGTGTTTATCTTTATGTCGAGCTCCGCCGCTATCTGCTCATCGGTTTTAGTAGTTGCAAGGGCTTTAAGTACTTCTTCTGTTCTTTTGCTTACATTCTTTCTGAGGTAATCCATAACCGCCTCGTTTGTAGTTATATCCATTATGACTTTTTTGGAGTCTATCTTATACTGGTCCTCCATTACCTTTTTGTTTTTGGCAAGCAATTTTTCTCTTGCCTTATTCCTCTCTTCCGTAGTTATCTTGTTTCTTGCCACTACCTTGCCTACTGCCTGCTTTGGTGCCTTGTTCGGTCTTTTTTTAAACGCATGTGCCTTTGCAGCTGCCAATCTGTGCATTGCACGTGCGGGAGCATGCTTCTTCACCTTCATTGCCACATGCTGTACCCCTTTGCCAGACCTACCGGATCCTGTATTTTTTCTAAACATAAGAATTACCTAAGCCTGATAAGCTCGATAGTCAATCATATATATTTATCGCTTTTCTAATATTTATACTTTGCTATCTGTTATACTGCAATATACTGTATTATTGCAAAGTATTATTGCAAAAGCATTGCTCCGAGGCATGCATATACGGGTTCAAACGCAAGCGAATATATCAAATTCCAATAAAACGGTGTTATAATGGGTTCCTATAAGGAAATATCAAATAACTTCAAGCAGGAGTATAAATCAAGAAGCGGTCCGTATAAAGAGCGCCTGATAGAGTGGAGCGCCTCCCCTACCGTGTCGCGTGTACAAAAACCTACAAATCTGCCCCGTGCTAGATCATTAGGCTACAAGGCAATCGAGGGCGTGGTTGTGGCGCGTGTTCGTGTACGCAAAGGAAAGCGAAAGAGGGCGCAGGCCGGAGGCGGCAGGAAGCCGTCAAAGTCGGGCAAGTTCTTCTCCAGGGCCAAATCCCTCCAGGCGATTGCAGAAGAAAAAGCGGCACGAAAGTTTGACAACTGCGAAGTGCTTAATTCCTACTTTGTCGGCGCTACCGGTTCTGAAGAGTTTTACGAGGTGATAATGCTTGACAGGGCGAGCAGGCGCGTTTCAAAGGACCCTCTTTACAAAAGCGTGATAACCCATAAGGGCAGGGCCTTCAGAGGACTTTCGGCATCTGGAAGGAGGCACAGGGGCCTGTAGACGCTTTGCAACCAATCCACACCTGCCATTATAGATATGGTATGCGCAGCGTGCATGCCATATATATTTGCATACACCTTTCGTGACGCTGCTATTTGATCGTGCTTTCATATATCTCTGCGGCTCCGCGCAGCATTATAATCAGGAAGAGAACAGCAACGAGTATGTACTCTACAAGCACAGGGTACCCTAGAACGTAATAGAGCGCAAGATAAGCAAACGCCAAGAACTTTACCACATTTATCAGGCCCCTGCTCGCGTTAGAGGAATACACTGCCTTGGCGAACTTTGTCTTCATTTTTGACGAGGTACCGCGCGCAGCCATGAGTGCATCGGCAAACGCATGCCTTACCACTACCAGCAGCACTATGAATATTGCAATCGCAGGAATCCTTTCGAAGAATGCATAGATGAAAAGCAGCCAGAATGTATACTCCATTACCCTGTCCCCAGCAACATCTATGCGCGGGCCGTAGGGAAAGTGCTTCGATATATCCTCTTTTACAGGCCTCACGATCTCTTTTGCTTTGGCGTCTCCCGTCGCTGCACGGAGATACAATCCGAAACCTATCCTGCCTTTGCTTTCCCCTCTTACTGCAAGGTAGCCATCAACACCGTCAGAGATAAAAGCAATCGCAATAAGCAATACCGCAATCCACGCCAGTACCTTGGCTATTATTAGATAAGCTACAATAAAGGCGAGTACAACTCTTACAAGCGTGGCCGCGTCACTGCTTCTCATCTAAGCCCCTCAGCGCATCATAGGTATAAATGTGTTGTTGTAAAATCCGGAGCTGCCCAATGTGGTAAACGGCGCAAGCGTTGCGGTGGTGAGCGCAAACAGTATCATAACTGCAACAAGCACTATCGCAACCGATACAAATATTACACCTATTGCAGCAAGCCTGCTAAGCTTCTGCAGGTTCGAGAGCGCTATTACAAGCACGATTATATCCCAAACAGCAAATACCATCAATGCAAGTACGCCCAGTATTGGAACCGGCACAAGCCAGTAGAAGAGTAGCAGGGGCAGCGAGCCGAACATTACTGCAGAAAACGTCTTTGCATAGTCTCCTTTCCATGCGTGAAGGAAGTTATAACCCACTACCTGGTATATGGCAGCGTTTATAAAAAATCCTATAGGAGTAACGATCCAAAACAGCACTATCGCGCTGATTATCACAGCAATTTCCGCGAAGGCGGGGTTGTAAAGCAGCATCGAAAGGAACGGCACGTATGAAGGCATTATGGCGCCGAAGTGTGCCATGATTGAAGCCACAATGATAAAAGCTATAAACGGCAGCAGGCTGAACTCATAATAGAACCGCAGGGCTTTGATCACATCCATTCCGTTCCTGGTACCCTCGACAGGGTTGAAAACAGCAGCAAACCCTTTTTTAAGATCATCAACATACGTCATTACATCACGCTTTATACTCTCTTATCAACTTTTTAAACCTTTCCCTCACACAAAACAAAAGCGGGCATCAATTTTCAACAAACGGTAAATTATGTAGCATTCGTAAAAATCTGCGAAAGCCGTAATAAATAGCTTTTTATACAACATTCATCATTGAATATGTGTAAAAGTGATTTTTATACCCGAAAACAATCCAGATAATTCGGAGACAGAAAATGGTAAAAAGCCATACATACACCCTTCGTTTGCAAGAGTGATACAGCAAAGGGAAAGGCTAAAGTCAAAACTCGCAAACATACGCCACAAGATAGGTGTATACAGTGCAAAGGGCGGGGTTGGCAAGACCACTATAGCAGTGAACCTAGCCTATACGTTCAAAAACATGGGCTTCAAAGTGGGCTTACTTGATGCGGACATAGACTGCCCCAATATAACCTTGTTTTTGGGCATAGATGACAAGATAGTACCAACCTATCCTCTGGAGCCCGTGCTCAAGGACGGCGTAAAAGTCGCCTCTACTGCCATGGTGGTCGATGAGGTGAAAAAACCCATAATCTGGCGCGGTGCTTTGATAACAAAGATGCTAAGCGATTTCTTCGAAAACACAAACTGGGGGGATCTTGACTACCTAATAATAGACCTTCCTCCTGGCACCTCTGATGCGCCCCTTACCATAATGCAGCTGCTTGAAATGGACGGCTTCGTTATAGTTACTACTCCCCAGAAGATTGCAGCTATAAATTCCATACGCTCAGGCCTAATGGCAAAGAGGCTCAGTATGGCCGTTCTAGGTATAGTGGAGAACATGTCGAACGGCGCAGCAAGCGAGAACAGCAAAACAGTTTCAAAGGAATTGAATGCAGAGATCCTGGGCACGGTAAAGTATGATCCTGCTCTCCAGGCATTTTCCGACGCTGGAAAGATACCTATATATGAGGATAAAGGCATTGCCGATGAGTTCCATGCAATAGCTGAAAAGCTTAAATAGCGATGCTCGTGTCAGCAAGACATGGTTTTTCCTACAGGACACTACCGATATAAAAACATAAAATTTATAAACTTTGACGCTGATAATAAACCGGAGGTAAACATATCCTACTTTATGCTCTGATTTGTAAAAATACGTAGGTAATCATGTATATCTCTATCGCAATTAACTACATATCAAAGTATAGCGCTTTAAATAAAAACTAAAGAGGTGTATAAAATGGCTGAAAATCAACTTGGAAGTCAGCAGGTTTTGTATCTGCCGGAAGGCGCAAACAGGGTTCTTGGCAGAGATGCACAAAGGATAAACATCGCAGTAGCGATAGCTGTTGCCAACGCTGTAAAAACCACATTAGGCCCGAAAGGTCTTGACAAAATGCTGGTCAGTGACCTGGGAGATATAGTGATAACCAATGACGGCGCCACTATATTAAACGAGATGAACGTGGAGCATCCAATAGCCAAGATTATGGTTGATGTTGCAAAAACACAGGATAAGGAAGTAGGCGACGGAACAACAACCGTGGTCATACTTACCGGAGAGTTGCTAAAGGGCGCTGGCGAGCTTCTTGAGCAGGCTGTCCATCCGACTACAATTATAAAAGGGTATAAGATAGCCGCAGACAAGGCAATAGAGATACTCGACAAGCATTCAAAGCTTCTAGATGTAAACGACGACGCAACGCTTACCAAAATAGCGCTTGTGACGCTCGGCTCTAAGAATATAGGAGATGACAGCGCCAAGCTTAACATGGCAAAGCTTGCAATCAAAGCAATAAAGCAAGTAACGGAAAAGGATTCTTCAGGAAAGGCAATCATAGATACCGATTTCATAAAGGTTGAAAAGAAAGCGGGAGGCAGCATAAACGACACAGAGCTTATAAACGGGGTATTGATTGACAAGGAGATAGCACATTCCGGCATGCCGAAGTACATAGCCGACGCGAAGATCGCCCTTCTTGATACCGCGCTGGAGATAGAGAAGACAGAGACTGATGCAAGGATAGAGATAACCTCGCCCGATCAGATGCAGGCGTTCTTGAAGCAGGAAGAGCAGATTCTCAAAGAAATGGTGGAGAAGATAAAGAAATCAAAGGCGAATGTGGTCTTCACCCAGAAAGGCATAGACGACGTAGCGCAGCACTACCTTGCTAAGGAAGGCATCATGGCTGTTAGGCGTGTTAAGAAGAGTGATATGGAGAAGCTTGCAAAAGCAACAGGTGCAAGGATAGTTACTAGTCTTGAAGACCTCGAAGAGAGTGATCTGGGTTATGCAGGCGTAGTACGGGAGAAGAAGATAAGCGGAGAGCAGATGGTCTTCGTAGAAAAGTGCAAGGACCCAAAGAGCGTTACGCTGTTCCTGAGAGGCGGCACACAGCAAGTAGTGGACGAAGAGGAGAGGGCTATTGTGGATGTGATAGGTGCAGTCAGCGCCGCAGTTAAAGACGGTAAGTACGTTATAGGCGGAGGAGCCATAGAAGTCTCTATCGCAAACGACCTCAGAAACTTCGCAAGCGAAGTAGGGAGCAGAGAGCAGCTCGCTATACAAAAGTTTGCCGATGCACTTGAAGCTATACCGAAGACTCTTGCAGAAAGCGCAGGCATGGACACCATCGAAACGCTTGTGCAGCTTAGGAACAAGCACAGAACCAAGGACGGGGAAACAATGGGTGTGGATATCCTGAACAACAAGATTGGCGACATGGCAAAGCTCGGAATTTATGAGCCTAAGAAGGTCAAGGAAGAGGAGCTCGTCACAGCCGGCGAGGCTGCGGAGATGATACTGAGGATAGATGACATGATAAGCTCCAAGAGCAAGTCGCCATCAGGCCCCGGCGCAGGCGGCACGCCGCCTGGCGGAGAGATGGAGTGATAGCGGACAGCAAATTCTCTTTTTTTATTTGTTTTTGATTTTGCATTTCTTCTTGCTTTTTCTTGCTTGGCGGGCAAAAAGTGGAGTAAAGATTATACAAAGATGATCGTAGGCATAGCGAAAATGTAATATTATTTTGTGCCTAATTCATTGTGATGTTTCTATGGATGACTCTATGCCTACTCACGAAACCCTTGGAAATACCGCAGTGCCATACCATTACAAGATCCTCTTTGAGGTGAATCTTAAGTCCTTCCTGTTCAAGGGAAGCGAAACAATATTTGCCTTAGTTGCTCCTAATACCCAGGTCATAAGTCTGAACTCAAAGGAGCTAAAGATCACCAAGGCAAACATAGAGAGCTTTGGAGTGACGCAAACAGCCGGTGTTTCAGAGGACAAAAAGAATGAAAGGATAACATTAAAAGTAAACAAGCCCGTATCAGGGATCTGCAAGATAAACCTGGAGTTTGAGGGCGTGAACAATGACAGGATGTATGGTTTCTACAGGGCAAAGTACAACTATAAAGGTAAAGACGAATATCTGCTGACCACGCAGTTTGAGTCTACAGATGCCAGAGCCGCATTTCCCTGCTTTGACGAACCTTCTATGAAAGCAACGTTCAGCATATCTGTGATAGCGGACAGCAAATACCAAGTAATCTCAAACATGCCTGTGAAAGAAATAGAGAAACTTCGTGGAAAAAGAAAGTTCTCCTTTCATCTCACTCCGAAAATGTCCACGTATCTTGTCTATATAGGTGTAGGCAGGTTCGAGTATTATCTAGAGCAGTACAGGGGCGTAAAAATCCAGGCAGTAACCGTTCCAGGAAGAAAGGGGCAGGGCATACTTGCAGCACAATACGCCAAGAAGTCGCTCGAATTCTACGAGAATTATTTTGGTATAAAGTACATGCTTCCTAAACTCGATCTCATAGCAATACCCGATTTTGCGGCTGGCGCTATGGAAAACTGGGGTGCAATAACCTTCAGGGAGACTGCCATGCTGCTTGATAAAAAGCGCAGCTCCATATCTGCGAGGCAGAACGTTGCCGATACTGTAGCGCATGAGATTGCACACCAGTGGTTTGGCGATCTTGTAACCATGAAATGGTGGGATGACCTGTGGCTGAATGAAAGTTTTGCAACGTTTATGAGCTATAAGGCCGTTGACAGCATTTTTCCCGAATGGAAATTCATGGTGCAGTATCTGAATGACACCTTTTCGTCAGCGTTTACCGCAGACGAACTCAAGTCAACGCATCCTATAAATGTGGAGGTGCATAATCCCGGTGAGATAGAAGAAGTATTCGACAATATAAGCTATGAGAAAGGGGGTTCGGTACTCAGCATGATTGAGGATTTTGTAGGCCCTGAAATATTCAGATCAGGTCTTAACATTTATCTTAACAAGCATATGTATGGCAATGCAGCCAAGGAAGACCTTTGGGAAGCCATAAACGCAGCGGCGGAACGTGCATCTAAGCATATGCCTATAGATAGGTTTACCAAATTCTGGATAGATACGCCGGGCTATCCTATCGTAACCGTTTCCAAGTCAAAAGACGGCTTCGAGCTTAAGCAAAGCCGTTTCTTGCTTTCAGGGTCCTCAAAATGGTCTCCCGCACCTATTCCTATACATTATGTTACCGACAAAGGCAAATCCGGCATGGTACTGTTAGATTCCCCAAAAGGGGTTATAAAAGTGAAAGGAGCCAAATGGATAAAGGTAAATTACGGCCAAAAAGGGTTCTACAGGGCCGCATACTCCAAGGAGCTGCTTCCCCACATAGGCGAGGCAATAAAGTCAGGCAAGCTAGATTCCAAGGATGCGTGGGGCGTTGAAAATGACCTGTTCGAGCTTGCAAGAAGGGGGAGCATTAAAGCTGCAGCATATCTGGACTTCGTAGGAAAGTACTTTACCGGAGTAGGTTATCCTGCCAACGTAAGCATAATACTCCACCTCAACTGGCTCCGCATGATGCTCTACGGCACCAAGCTGCAAGAGAATGTTGATAACGCAATAAAGCTCATCTGCGGTTTTTGGTTGAACAAACTCGGCTGGGAAAAGAGGAAAAACGACACAAATCTTGACATAATGCTGCGGAGCTATGTTATAGGTGCACTGGGGAGGATAGGAGACGAAAACGTATCTGGCAGGTGCAAGTCTCTTTTCTCAAAAGGTAAGGACAAAATAGACCCTGACATAAGAAGCGCAGTTTATACCACTATCGCTTGGAACGGTGGCATCGAAGAGTTCAATAAAATAATTAAGCTCTACAATCTTGAGAAAGTGCCCGAAGAAAAGATTAGGCTCCTCCAGTCACTTGCCTTTTTCAACTACAAAGGTTCGGCAGAAAAGGCGTTGGGCTTCTCACAGTCGAAAAATGTTAGGTTGCAGGATTCAATATATATACCAGTCCTGCTCTCTTCTAATCCCGCAATGAAATCTGAGTATTGGCCATGGCTAAAAAGCAACTGGAAAGCCCTTATGGCAAAGTATACAGGAGTAAGCCGCATGCTATCAAGGCTGGTCGAAGCAACATCAACCTGCTCTACCCAAAAACAACTTTCAGATATAACTGCTTTCTTTTCGAAGAAAAGCAATGTACGAGACGATATAAAAAGGAGCATACTGAAGGCGGAGGAGAGAATAGAAGCAAATATCCGCTTTCTCAAGATAAACATGCCTGGCCATTAGATAGAACTGACGCCGCCTACCATAGGTTCTGCTAGGCCCCGCCCTCATCCAGGTTAGTTTTAGATCGGCAAAGAAAGTAATTTAAAAGCTGATATTCTAGTAAATAGTGAGAATAAAATGGCCAATTTTGTTATAGTTACCGGATCGCCGGGAGCCGGCAAGACCACCATAGTATCAGGCGCCAAGTTTAACGGTTGCAAAATAATCAATATCGGTACCCTGATGCTTGAGGAAGCCAAGAAGTTAGGATATACTGATGATAGGGACAAGATCCGCTACATGAACGGCGTGCAGCTTGACAGGACAAGGACACCCGCATTTTCAAAGCTTGCAAGCTTTAAAGGCAATATTGTTGTAGATACGCATAATTTTGTCGAAGAACGCGGTCGGTTCATCCCAGGTCTTCCGGAGAAGCTTTTGTCAAAGTTGCATACAATCAAAGCATTTATATATGTGGATGCACCAGAATTAGAGATATTGGAGAGGCGCAAAAAAGACCGCGGCAGGCATCGCGAAGTAGAGGACGAGGAAATAATAAAATCACAGCGAACTCTCAATCTTTCTGTGCTGTCTTATTATTCCTCAAAACTAAACGTGCCAGTATACATAATAGAAAACAAGAACGGAGAGTTGAAAGCCTCTATAAAACGGTACCGCGCCATAATTAAGGAGGTCTTCGCATAGAATGAATTTGCAAGGTATGATAAAATGAGCACAGTTCCAATGCCACCAATGATTGCTGCGTCAATAATAGCTATAGGTATCGCCTACGCTATATTCTCCGTAGTGCTTCAAAGAAAGCTCGTCGATCCGAAAAGGATGCGCGAGATACAGTACAAAGTAAATATGCTGTCAAAAGACCTCAACGCTATGATAAAAAACAACGCCTCTAAAGAGGAAATAAGCAATAAGCAGAAAGAGCTAATGCCCCTCATGAGCGAAAACATGAAAAAGCAGTTCAAGCCCATGATTGTGATACTTCCTATATTCTTCTTAGTGTATTACGTGCTGCTGGGTGCACTGTATTCTGGAGTGGCGAACGACACGGTTTACTTCATAATGCCACTGAACTACAAGGGCCTGTTCTTTGCAACAGTTTTGATATTGGGATTCATACTCTCCATCGTCATACTTATTTATGACAGGATAAAGGCAAAGGAGGAGCAGAAGCAAAGCCAGATGACCGAAGGGACAGGCAGCTCGCTCCACCCGCAAGAAATTAATAAGTAGATGTAAACAACCTAATTGCCTAATCAAATATATTTAACGGTGTTTAATTTGCCAAAACCTATGTACAGATCAGGAAGTTTCAGGAAGGTAAAGAAAGTCACGCCTAAAGGCAGGAATATCACGCATTATACCAGGCGCAGTAATAAGAAGCCACACTGTGCAATTTGCGGTTCCGAGCTTAATGGGATAAGCGAGAAAGGCGGCAAGTCACGCAGAACAAACTCTAGGCTTTTCGGCGGAGTTCTCTGCTCAAAGTGCACATCCAGGATTGTGGTAATAAAGAGCAGGGTAGAACAGGGAGACATGAAGCTCGATGACATAAGCATAAAAGACAAGGCATATGTACTGCAGCTCCTGGCGCACTGATCTACTTGCAATCTCGTGGGCAGATGATAAAGATTTGCATAAGTGGTTTAACCGGAAGTGGCAAAACCACTCTAGGCAATCTGATTGCAAAGGAGCTCGGCATACGCCATATAACCAAGGTGCAGACGCATACATATTCCGTGATAGCGAGCAAGCTGCAGGCAAAAAATGACAGAACCCTTGCAATAGGCCAGACTGCAAACCCAAAATACGCAAAAGACTTCGACAGGGAGATAGTCGCGGCCGCGAAAAAGAGCAACTGCGTTGTATCTACATGGCTCGGCCCATGGCTTATAAAGGATGCCTCACTGCGTGTATGGCTTAATGCAAGCCTTGAAGAGCGTTCAAGGCGTAAGGCAAAGGATCTCGGTACCACACTTGCCAAAGCAAAATCATACATAATCGAAAAGGATTCCTATGCGAAGAGTCAGTTCAAGAAGCTTTACGGCATAGATATAAACGATCATTCAATATTTGATATCGAAATCAATACCGAAAAACTTAACCATGCAGATGTAGTTTCAGTAGTATCCATGCTTTCTATGATGAAGGATAAACCGAAATTTGTATGATAAATCACGCATAATACTAAACAGGTGATAAAATGTTGGTAGAACCAGGAAGAGTTTGTATTAAAAAGTATGGAAGAGACGCAGGCCACAGGGCTGTAATAACAGGGGTAGAAAATGATAATTTTGTGAGGATTGTTACTGCAATCAGGAAGAAGGAAAGGCGCTGCAATATAAGGCACCTTGAGCTCCTTAACGAGAAGATCGACCCAAAGTCCAAAGAGCAGCTCGACAAAGCTTTGGGAGTTAAAAAGCAGTAAACACCGTGTTGCGCAATAACTAACCAGCTCTTTTCATGTTTCGCCATTACTCATGTGGCTGTTGGTAATTCCCATAAAGTGCTTCGATCGCGGCTTTTATCACCTTGTCCTTGCTCGAATCACTGCTCAGCATTTCGAACAGCTGCACCGCATCAAACTTTCCGCTGTAGCCATACTCTTTCAACCTGGATTTCAGCATCTCCATGCCTTTGTCCTTTATCGGAATCCCGCCAAGTTTGCTGTCTCTTACGCTCTCTAGCTTCTCTTCAAGCTCAGGGCTTTCTAGCTTTGACGAATCTATGTCTATTATCGCATGTTCTGCATACTTTTTTGTTACAGAGCGCAACTGCAGATCCGCGCTGTTATAGCCCAATGCCATCTCCCCTTCTACAATCAGCTTGATTATGGGCTTTCCGCCTACTTCCTTCACTGTTCTTGCTATCTCCCTATCGCTTTTCTCTGCAATTTCGTTTGGCGTAAACTTTTCACTTTTGATGTGCAGCACAATAAACTTCCTCGAATTGATTTTGACAAACTCATAGCTTCTGCTCTTTGTATCATAAAGCACAAATCCCTTGCTCTCCTGTTCGCCTTCCTTAAGCTGTGTCAATACCGTACTGCCAGGTATTATGAACTGCTTTCCATGCACGTTTGCATCGACCCTGCTGTGTATATGTCCATCAACATACAAATCAAAACCCTCAGGTAGGTCTTCGTAATGTATGAAGTCTTCACTGAATGGCAGGATTTCATATATTGACTGGTGAAACATGAAAATGTTAAACGCACCCTTTTCCGGCTTCGGTTTCAATTCAGCCAGTTTACCCCTTACTCTTTCTTCTGATATGCCTCCCAGCCCGAATATCGCCACCCTCTCCCCGTCTTTTTCTATAGTTGTAACAGCCTCGCTTGTATCAACCAGTATGCCTGCGAGGCCCAGAAGCGTAACCGCATTTTCACTGCCTATGGCTGTCCTCTCATGCGTACCGGATATCGCGATTATCGGGATATCGGTGTAAAGCTTTCCATCGCCTCCTTCCTTTCTGAGTACTTTTGCCTTACCCTGCAGGATGTCTCCTGTCTCCCTGAATATTTTTATAGCCTCGGCAATCACGTGGGGCGGTGGCGCCCTTCTGTCAAACACGTCTCCCGGAACTATTATAGCTTCGGCAAGCCCGGCGGCTTTAATCAAAGCCTCTCTCGCCTGAGCACGCGCATCTTCCTCGAACCTTTCGTACCCTATATGCATATCAGAAACTATTCCTATCTTCATAGCATGATCACTGCTTAGTATATACTGCCCTTTATTTTCCTTCCACTTTGCTTATACATTCCTCAAAAAACCTACTTAAAAATTCCTCTGTTGCAAGTTTGAGCGGACCGTAAGCACCCGCAGCTGAAGGGTGCCCTCCCCCGGTGCCTTTTATTATAGGCGCAAGCCCGCGCATAACCCTACCTAAGTGGATGTTATATTTTTTATCCAAGTCTGTATTCAGTCGAGCAGAAAATGATACTTCATTTTCGTTCTCGGAGTAAAAGATAGCTATGTCTGCCCCCAATCTTATTGCGTTGTCCGCAGACAAATTCGCATGCGCATGCGCCTTGCCAGAAACAAACAGCAGCCCCTCTCTTATGAAAATGTCAGCGCCCAAAAGGTCTCTTATCGCCCATGACCTCGCTTCAGCTGACTCCTCATGCGACATTAGTTTTCTTATTTCGTAATAGCTGCACTTTGCCGTCTGAAGCAGAGTGCCGATCTGCATGAACGTTTTCGGCGTAGAGTTGCGGAGCTCCGCAGAATCAGAAATTATCCCTGCAAGGAGCAATTTTGCATCGCTTACACTTATCTCCATTCCTAGCAATTCCGTCAGTTCGTATACTATGCTTGCAGTGGCACAATAATCTTCATTATCAAATACATATACGTTCTCCTTATCTATAGCAGTCGGCAGGTGGTGGTCTATTATCACAATTTCTCCTTTGAATTGCGTCATCTTCTCCTCAAACTGCCCGCATTCTTCAAAGTTATTCGCATCTAGAAGTATTAGCGTTTCCGCCTCGTTGTAAAAAGAGCTAGGTATCTTAATATTCCCAAGACCCACCTTGTAAAGTATCCTGTCGGCATTCGAGGTTATTATGTCGGGGGTGGCTATCTGCGAACTTGCAAAGTATTTTGAAAGCACTACTGCCGAGGAGACCGCATCAGTATCACCTATAGAATGAAAAGTCAGCAGTGTCTTTTTGTCCCTGTTTTCCTGGAGAAATCCGGCCAGCTCTTTTGTATCATTGAAACGTCGCATCAAATCATTGTTTGCCTTTGATAAGGCTGTTTATCTTTTCACGTAATTCTTGGTCTTTTTTTGCAGCCTCGGCGTACTGCTTCTCTACTATGCTTGCCTTGAGGTCTATAGAGTCCTGCTCATCTTTTATCGCTTTTATGGCCTCGTCCTTTGAGGTCTCCACGATCACATTCCCTCTGCTGGTGTATACCTTACCCTGAGCCTTCTCTACCTCTTCTAGTGCTTTTTTGTATTCCTCTTTCTCTGCAGCAATCTGTGCCTTTTGCAGTGCCAGAGCTTGCAGTCTGCTCTGTGATTTTTGATACTCTATAGTGATATTTTCTATATCGTCCATAATATCATCGATAATATATCTAACACAAGACTAATAAATAGTATTGGCTGCTATACGACTTTCTGGATATTTATTTGACTATCTATCTATCTATCTCCGCCATAACAACATCCAGACTTCCGAGTATTGGGAACAGGTCTGCGAATTTTGCCCCCTTGGTTATTTTTGAAAGTACTGAGAGGTTGATGAAAGCAGGAGAGCGCAGCGAGATCCTATACGGTCTCTGTTTGTCCGGAACCATGTAGATCAACCCTTCTCCTCTTGCTAGTTCCCTGCTTACAATTACCTCTTCCGGTTTTGCAGGTGTACCTATTAGTTTTATCGGGGTGCCCTTTACATCGCCTTTGTCCGGCATCATGTCCAGTGCCTGCCTTATTATATTTATACTTTCGAGCATCTCATAATACCTTACCCTATACCTCGCATATACATCTCCCGACCCGAAAGTCTGCACCTTAAATTTTATCTTATCATATACGTAGTATGGCAAAGATTTCCTAACGTCTTCCTCAACACCAGACCCACGCAGCACAGGCCCGCTTACGCCATACGCTATTGCATCTTTCTTGCTTAATACTCCTACGCCCCTGGTTCGCTCTAGGAACACACTATTATCCTCTGTAACATCGATGTACTGATTTATTTGTTCCTCAAGATAATCTGTAAGCTCGTAAGCTCTTTTTGAAAAATCCGCAGGCAAATCCCTATCCAATCCTCCAGGTCTAAGGTTTACATAAAACATCCTGCTCCCGGAAACATCTTCAAGAAACTTGATTACCTTGGATCGCTCCCTGAAGCACCACATAAAAAGTGTGAAGAATTGGCCCATATCATTTAGAAACGTTCCTAACCATAGCAGATGGCTTGCTATTCTTTGAAATTCCAGAAGGATTGTTCTTGCGTATGCTGCGCTCTCCTTTACTTCTATGCCTGTTGCTTTTTCAACAGCTGCAACATATAAGTCGTCCCAGCCAAGCGGCGCAACGTAATCCAACTTTTCTGTATAGGGCGGGTTTACCATGTACATTCTTGTTTCCATTAGCTTTTCCACGCCTCTATGCAGAAAGCCTATATGCGGCTCTGCATTGACTATTTCATCCCCATCGAGGTCTACTACTATCCTTAGCACTCCATGTGTGCTGGGATGAATCGGGCCAACATTTATCCTCGTTATTGCCATTTAACTACCATGTATGTTCTCACATCAATCTAGTTTTTTGTAGTCCTTCCCCCACTCAAAGCTTTTCAGCAGCGGCGGAACTGCACCATTCCATTTCTCTAACAGCAGCCTTTTTGCATTTCTGCCTCTTATTTTTATACCAAACATCTCCGCCATTTCCCGTTCGTACCAGTCAGCGGCGGGATATATCTCCATAACGCTGTCTATACTTGCATTTTCGTGCGGGAGTTTGACTTTAATAATCTCCTGTTCTTTCGTTTCTGTGTCGAACAGAATATAAACCACTTCAAAGTAGGTGTTATAGTCAACAGCCGTTATCTTTTTTAGGTAGTTAAACCTGTCCTTCGCGTTTCGCAATGTTCGGAGCAATGCCCCTTGTTCTATCTCCTGCAACTTTACCACCAATTTTTTCCTGTAATTTCATAAAAGCCGCAAAAAGGTTCTCCGGTTTCGGAGGGCACCCGGCAACATATACGTCTACAGGCAACACCTGGTCTATTCCCTGAATTATATTGTAGCTTTCCCACCACGGTCCCCCGGAAGTTGCGCATTCTCCAAATGCTATAACGTATTTCGGGCTAGCCATCTGTTCATACAGCCTTTTTACACGTGGAACCATAGATTTCGTAACCCAGCCTGCAACAACCATAACATCGTTCTGCCTAGGCGTACCTCTAAATATCAGATAACCCTTTCTATCCGCGTCTATCCTAGACGCTGCAAAGTCAAAGAGCTCCATGGCACAGCACGCAAGACCGAATTGCGCGGGCCAAAGCGAATTTGACCTGCCCCACTTTACCATGCCTTTCAGCCCAGCCTTTATTACCTTGTCCAGCTTTGCAAACATGACGTTGTTCTCCATTTTCTTATTTTTGTAAGAGTTTATTAGGAGCTTGTTCATCTCCTTCTCAGCATTTTCGAACTCCTCCTGGGTATAGGGTGCTTTTGTTTCTATATTCATCTCGTTTTCCTCCATATGTTATCCCTTCCATCGCGGTAATTTATAAGCGCATATCCTGCAAACGCGAAAAGCATGCCTATCACGATTAACAGCATCAGGCCCATTCCAACTTCGAAGTTTTCGGAATAGAGGTATGAAGAAAAAAGCAGCGCCAGCACCGCAATTATCTCAAACGGCAGAAACAGCATTACAAAAGGGAAATACTCATTGTCTACCGAAAGCATCTTTCCGATGGTCTCTTCGCCGCTTTCGTAAGGCGCATTTTTAACATCATTAGCTCCATAATTTTCACGCATCAGTTTAGATGCAAATAAGAATAGGGCAGGTATGGCTATGGAAAACACTGCAAAGAACAATAAGTAAATGTATGCGTATGCCATATCACAACCTGCCTTAACCGCTATTATTGATTATATACGCTCGTTTTTATTATTTTGCGCTACTTATTTGTCATACATTTACATAACAACATTTTGCTTCTGGGATAAAAATGTCCAGGCCACTTATAGCCTACTCTATTAAAGATAGCGTCTCTGTTTCAGTAGCCAGGCGGCTTTTTGGCATTCTTGAGTTTAATGAAGTCGAACCTAAAAATAACCTTAGGCGGTTTGAATGCGACCATGCGGACGCGATAGAATTAAAGGATCTGCACATATTCGCTGATTTCCTATCAGACTATCCTGCTGAATACATACTATTTCTAAGCAAACATTCGAGTGCCAAAGGCGTTGCATCTTTCACCACTCACGCCGAAGGCAACTGGTCTTCCTCAGCAGATCTTGGCGGGAGACCGCATCAATTAAGTGTTGCCGCTCCGCTACAGATGCACCAGATCCTATTTCAGCTTAACAGATTCAATAAATATCAAATAAATGTAACTTATGAAGCAACCCACCACGGCCCACTGCTTTCTGTCCCTTCGCTCTTCGTGGAACTTGGAGGTGAAGAATCTGTCCTTGACGACGAAAGGTTTGTGGATGTAGTTGCAAACAGTGTTTCCGGCCTAATACTCAAGGAAGTTGACGAATCTTATAATAAAGTGGCAATAGGTATAGGCTCATCTCATTATCCCCAAAGATTTACCAAGCTAGCGCTAGAAAAAGGGTACGCCTTCTCGCATATCATGCCACGCTATTTCGCTTCCGAGTATCAGATGCTTCAGCAAGCATCTAGTCACAGCTCTCTACCAGCAGATGTTGCTGTAATAGAATGGAAAAGTATAAATAGCGTAGAACGAAATAATATTATAAAAGAGCTCGAAAAACTTGGTATTGACTATGAGAGGATATAGAAACATTCTTTTAATCTCTTTAATGTTTTTATTTTTAGCATATCTCCCAAATATACCCACGGCGCAATATTGGTTTCAGAGCGGTGTTCGAGGTTCAAACAGTGCAGCTTTCAACAATGGAGTATCGGCAAGTATACAGACAATATACCAAAACGTAAGCGGTGGGTCATTCGGATTTTGGGTTGGTGAAGATCTTTCCAACGGCGCATTTGTACAAATAGGTTATGAGATATCAAATGTAAGCGGAGATTTTCCGCAAAATTGCTCTCCTTCCGGCTGCGCCAACTACACATACATTCAAGCCGGCGTGCCTACATGGTTTTGGGAGTACTTCCCCAGCGGCTATTCTGGCAGTAGCTTCTATGGAGGAATAGGCGTAAACGCTTCTGCAGGTAAAAACGGCACATTCAATACTTACTCATTCTCTTCCAGCGGTAACACCTGGAATTTTTACTTTAATGGAAACATTGTTGGCAGCATAGATTTGGGCACAAGCAGTTCTGGCCCAAATCCTCCAACAGCATTTGCCGAATATGCTGGTACTCTATCAAATAAGGCATATATGCATCCGGTAAAATTCAGAAACCTTGAATTCATGCAGGATGGCAATTTTAAGCTAGTACCAAAAGGTTATTCCTATGTCGGATACGGTAAAGGCAGCAATGAACAGCTTTCAAATCCTTACGGAGTGGCAGAAGTAGATAATTATGTTGATTACTTTGAGGCGGGGTCTGGGTTGCCTATACTTCCAAACTATACACAGCTTTGGGAATTGGGCTATTCTCTAACTATCAAATCCACATATGCAAACATCTCAAGCATAAACAGCTATCTGGCATATTCAAAAGCAAATATCAGCGCTCCTGCCGTTGTTTATCTTTCAAAAACCGAACGAGTTGTATTCGAAGGCTGGCAAGGCAACGGGCAGGGTTCATATTCCGGGAACAGTACTAACGCTACAGTGTATATGGGCAGCAATATAACAGAAACAGCGTTATGGCAGAAGCAATACTTCTTAAATGCGACTACTCCATACGGCAGCCTTACGGGAGGCGGATGGTACGACTCGGGGACCTACGCCGCTATTAACGTAAGTCAAAAGATAGTCCCAGTGGCCGCAGGTGTCAGAGCCGTGTTTAAAGGTTGGAGTGACGGCTCAACAAACCAAAACACAACTTTGTATATTGGCGCGCCATCTAATATCACAGCAGAATGGCAACTCCAGTATCTTATAAATTCAACATCTCAATACGGAAAAGTGACCGGGACTGGATGGTATGATGCCAACTCTATTGCTACTATCGGAATAAACATTACAAACGTGACTACTGGCCCCAAATCCAGAATGTCCTTCTACGGGTGGACTAACGGAAACAGGAATTCATCATTTTCAATAAAAGCAAGCGCACCAATATTTTTAACTGCAACATTTGTGCCCCAATACTTGGTAGATTTTGTTACAGAAGACGAATACGGTAATCCGATAACTGTGCAGTATCTGAATATAGACGGTACAAATATCACAAACGAGAGTTATATCGATTCAAATAAAACATACTCTATAAGTTATGCAGAATACAAAGGTGTGCAGCTATCAAGCAACTACCGGTTTTCTGTTTCCTCTCCGCAGACCATCTATGTAAAATTGCCTGTATACAATCTTGTGATGCATGCATCAAGCGTTTTCGGCACGCCTATAAATGCAACCGTATACGCAAATTTCAAAAATGGTACTGCCGCTACTTATCATCTAGGCAATAACGGTACAATTACCATTTACGATGTGCCTTATGGTTACGTCCAGGCCACATTTTCTTATTTTGGCATATCGCAAAATGAGTTTGCCGAAAACGGTATGCCTCTAAATATCACAATGTTCACCCCCTCATTACTCTTCATAATCATTGCAGGGATATTAATCATATTTGCAGTAGGCAAAATCTCTGCAGTAATAAAATCGAAAGGCGCAAAAGCGAGCAAGCATAATCAATAATAAAGTAAATCATGTGCGGGTGTTTTCTATAAAAGACATATACCAGTTTTTCCTAAACAAATACTCTGAACTCTACGATATACAAAAGAAGGCGTCGGTAGAGATCTCAAACGGTCAAAATTGTATAATACTGGCACCCACCGGCAGTGGCAAAACCGAAGCAGCAATGTTGCCAATATTGGATGCACTCTCTAAGTCCTCAAAGTATACGGGTATAAACGTCATCTATATAACCCCATTACGTGCACTCAACCGCGACCTGATAAAGAGATTGGAGGAGCTTGCCGCCTATTCTGGCATAAGCATTGCCGTGCGGCATGGCGATACCACCCAAAGTGAAAGGAGCAGGCAGAACCGTAAAGCACCACAAATCCTTATAACTACACCAGAGACACTTCAAAGCATACTGCCCACAAAACATCTTGGTGCATATCTTTCTAATGTAAAATATGTGGTAATAGATGAGCTGCATGAACTTTATTCTAGCAAAAGAGGGGCCCAGCTCTCTCTAGCTTTAGAACGACTCGAAGAGAAAGCTAAAGGGTTCCAGCGTATAGGGCTCAGCGCCACAATAGGAGACATAAATTCAGTAAAACGGTTTCTTTGCGGGGCGAGGCCGTGCGCAGTAGTATCTTCAGATTCAAAAAAGGAGATGCACCTTGTTGTAGAGCTACCAAGAAGTGCTGGCTCTTATGAAGAGCTAAAAGAAAGATTCGGGCTTGACGAAGCCTCTTCTGCCAGGCTTTTCGCGGTGGCAAATCACATACGCGTATCCGACACTACCTTGGTGTTTGCAAATACGCGGCAGGTCGTAGAGGCCGTGGGCAGCAGACTACTTTACCTTGACAAGATAAAACCTTTCGGGGGTATAGGCGTGCATCATAGTTCTCTAGATAAGAAGGAGCGGATAGAGATAGAAGACCTCTTCAAGAACCATATGTTAAAGGCCATAATCGCTACAAGTTCATTGGAACTCGGAATAGATATTGGTTACATAGATACTGTAGTGCAGTATGGTTCACCCAGACAGGCAGTGCGGCTGGTGCAGCGTGTCGGCCGCTCCGGCCACTCAAAGGGCCGCACATCTAATGGTATAATAGTCGCGTTGAATCCTGTTGACGCAATCGAATCATTGGCTATATGCAAGATTGCAAAAGAGGGATTCCTCGAGTCATTCAACATGTACGAAAATTCCCTCGATGTGCTTGCGAACCAGATTGCAGGCATCGCATTAGATAAGGGCCTGTGCACTTTTGAAGAAGTAATGCGCATAATAAAAAGATCAGGGCTTTACAGCACTATCAAGAATAACGAGTTAAAGCAGTTGCTCGATTTCATGCAACGGCAGAGGATAGTTGGATTTGATGGAAACCGCATAAGTGCAGGAAGCAGGACGCGCATGTTTTATTACGATCATCTCAGCGTAATACCCGATGTTAAACGTTTCATAGTGAAAAACACTATTGATAACCGGATCATATCCACGCTCGATGAAGAATTTGTTGTAAACAATATAGATGAAGAAAGCACTTTTATAACAAAAGGTCTGCCTTGGAAAGTGGTCAGCATAGAAAACGATGTAATATTTGTTGAACCCTCAAGCGAGATGGAAGCGGCGGTACCGGATTGGAGCGGAGAAGACATACCTGTAAGTAGCACAGTTTCGAAAGAGGTCTCACATATGATTCAGAATCCAGAAACTATTGCGGCTTCAGAATTTATAAAAGACGTTGAAACACGTAACGAGATTAAAAAGTTTACAGCTATGCAGAAATCAAAGATCTTCGATCAGAACGCCTTTGTAATAGAGCAGACTGCTGAAAACACTGTGGTGTACCTGCCTCTCGGAACCATGGCAAACGAAGCGATAGGCAGAATCCTGGCCCATTTCTCTGCATCAAAGCTAGGTCATAGCGTATATATGAAAGGGTCACCGTATTTTGTGTATCTTGATGCCCCTATCGGGTCTGCAATAGAAAAGTACCTCACATCGTTGAAACCCGAAACGATTGAAAGTGTACTCTCCAGCATAATATTAGATACCGAGCTTTTTAGATATAAGTTTATACAAGTAGCAAAAATGTTCGGAATTGTTGATAGGGAAGCAGTAGTGTCTAAATCCCTGGCCAAGAAGCTTGTAAGCATCTATAAAGACTCCCCTATATACTCAGAGTCACTGCGCGAACTGCTCACAAACTATTTTGATATCACCTTGCTTAAATCTTTGTTTTCTAGGATAGAAAGCGGTACGCTTTCTATAATTATAAATAAAGTCGATTCGCTCTCACCGTTCGCGACCACTCTTTTGAATTCCTTCTACTATACTAAAGAACTGATAATGCCAGCTACGCCCAACAACGAGATACTAGAGTCATTTGAGAAATTTATGCTTGGCAAGGACATAAAACTTCTTTGCATGTACTGTGGTTTTAGGTTTTCAAGAAGCCTTGCAGATCTAAAAGACAAGGAAAAAATAATCTGCCCCAGTTGCGGGGGGAATGTAATAACAGTGTATAGTGAAGATCGAGACAGGGCCGTAAGAAGAAAAATAAAGGACCTGCCATTGAACCAAAAAGACAGGTCTGTATTCTCAGAGGCGCTAAAAATTGCTGGGTTGCTGAGTGCTTATGGTGGAAAAGGCGCGATTGCGCTCTCTACGTATGGTATAGGGGCCAGGACTGCATCCCGTGTACTAAGGATGTTCCGCCATGAAGACAAGCTATTCTATACGGATTTGTTAAATGCGCAGAAGAACTTCATTAAAAACCGCAAATACTGGTCCATATAAGATAAAAATAGATTCATGCAAGCATCAAATTTTTGCCTGTTTTATCTTATGTTTTGCATTTTTGAATCTTATTGCCAACTCCCTTCCACTGTAGAACATATGCATGAAAACCGCTACTGAAGACACTGTGGAATGCGGCTGTGTTGTTATGCTTACATTGAAATCTACAGCTTCCTTTACAGACCTCTGGGCATTCTGGAAAGATGCTATAAGCAGTATATTCTTGTAAGTTTTTATGCGGTATATTATTTTATTGATTGGGACCCCATCCATCGTCAAATAAACTTTTTCGTAATTCTTTTTTCTTGATATCTCTGCCCTCCAGTCTTTTTCGAACCTCACTTCAAAATTTCCGCCCCACTTGCTATTTATGGTTTTAAAGTACCTTACGAGCTTGCTATTGTAATTTGTGGTAAAGATTATGCTGTTGGCTCCAAACGCGCGTGAAGCAAGGGCTACGTCTTTGAGGTTTTCATAACTACTTTTCCCCAATACAAGAACCGTAATCACTTACTCACTTATATGTCCTGATATTATACCCTGCACATCTATAAGTTTTGTACCGGGTTCTAACCTCATAAGCCTTACTCCCGATGCGTTTCTACCGGTCACTCTCACACTCGACACATCTATCTCTATTGAAAGGCCTTTCGAATTTATCAATATTATCTTTTCAATTCCTGAAAGACCTATCGATTTTATCACGCTGCCTGTCTTGTCGTTAATGTGCATGTTAAGCACACCCTTGCCTCCTCTTTTCTGAACCCTGTATCTCTCTATCGGCGTCACCTTTCCATATCCATTTTCTGTAACCGAAAGTATGCTTTCACCAGGCGCAGCTGCCAGCACATTTGTAACCTCATCTCCGCTTTTAAGTCTTATTCCCCTTACACCCTTTGCAATCCTACCCATTACCCTTATACCAGTTTCATTGAATCTTATCGCCTTGCCCCTCTTTGTAGATATAAGCAGGTCCTTCTTTCCATCAGAAATTATTACAGTTTCAAGTTCGTCTCCATTGTCCAATGGTATGGCCTTTACCCCGTTTGCCCTCGGTCTGGAGAATTTTTCTGTACTGGTTCTTTTTATCTTCCCTTGCTTTGTTACGAACACGATGTACTTTCCTGAAAACTCCCTTATATTGATCATCTTTTCTATCCTTTCACCCTCCTGTAGCCTTACCAGATTTACAGCCGCCTTCCCATTTCCATACCTGGAACCTTCCGGTACTTGATACGCCTTTAGCCAGTAAGCCCTGCCTTTATTCGAAAATAGCAATAAGTAATCTTTGGCCATGCAGGATATCATGCTCTTTACAAAATCGCCCTCTTTAAGCTCTATTGTAATTACACCCTTACCTCCTCTTCCCTGCAGCTTGTATACATTAGATGGCACTCTCTTCATGTAGTTGTTTTGTGTCAATATTATGACAGACTCTTCGTCCTTTATCATGTCCTCGTTTGTTATCTCCCCCAGTTCCTCACTAGCTTCTATAACCGTTTTTCTCGGTACACCGTACTCTTTCTTTATGTACTCTGTCTCATTTTTTATTATTTCAAGCACGTTTTTGTCATCAGAAAGTATCCTGTTGAACTCTTCAATCTCGCTTTTCAGACTACTACCCTCCGTCTCCAATGCAGCGCTTTCGAGGCCGGTAAGCCTGCTTAATTTCATGTCTAGTATTGCGTTTGCTTGCTTTTCTGATATAGAGAGCCTCTCCATCAATGCGACTCTGGCCTCTTTTGGGTCCTTTTTGCTCTTTATGAGCGCGGTTACCTCATCTATCCTCTCTATCGCCTTAAGAAGCCCCTCTACAATATGCAGCCTATCAGAGGCCACACCCAGATCATGCCTTGTCCTCCTTTTTATGACTTCCACCCTGTGCTCTACGAATATCTTTATAAAGTCCTTGATGTTGAGCGTAAGCAATCTATTCCCGATTACGGCCACATTCATTACTGGCATCGTAAGCTGCAATTGCGTGTGCATGTACAAAGCATTAAGCACATATTCTGCACTTGTATCCTGCCTAAGCTCTATCACTATCCTTATACCATTCCTATCACTCTCATCCCTAAGCCCCGTTATGCCTGTTATTATCTTATCTTTGGAAAGCTGTGCAATTTTGGCAACTAAAGAAGCCTTGTTTACAGTGTAAGGTATCTCATTTATAACAATCTGCTTCTTTTTGTCGCCTTCAATTACCACCTTGCCCCTTATGGTGACAGACCCCCTTCCTGTAAGATAAGCTTGCAACAGATCATTATTTAGGAAGACAATTCCATTGGTCGGGAAATCCGGGCCCTTTATATAATTGAGCAATTCGTTCGGTTGTATGTCTCTATTACCTATATATGCGATGATAGCATCACACACTTCGGCAAGATTGTGCGGCAGTATATTGGTTGCAACGCCAACAGCTATTCCGGAAGAACCATTGACAAGCAGGTTCGGGAATTTTGAAGGCAGCACTACCGGTTCTGTTTCGGTGTTGTCAAAGTTTGGCACCATGGGTACAGAGTCTTTATCTATGTCTTCAAGCATCTCCTCCGCAAGTTTCGTCAGTCTTACCTCAGTGTACCTTTGTGCAGCGGGAGGGTCCCCATCTATCGAACCCATGTTGCCCTGCCCTTCTACAAGCGTATGGTTCATAGAAAACGGCTGCGACATTCTTACAAAAGTATCATAAACTGCTATGTCACCATGCGGGTGATACTTTCCTATCACCTCTCCTGTTATTCTAGCGCTCTTTTTTGTGGGTTTGTCGTGTGTGTTCCCTAGCATATACATTGCATAAAGTATGCGTCTGTGCACTGGTTTTAGGCCGTCCCTCGCATCAGGAAGTGCCCTGCCGATTATCACGCTCATTGCGTAATCTATGTAACTGGATTGCATCTCCTTTTCTATTGCGGTCTCTTCCGGATCTCTCTGGCTCATGTTGGCACCATTTACACATCAAGGAACGAGACTTCCGAAGAGTGCTCTTCAAGGAATCTCCTCCTCTCTTTCGAATCCATACCCATTAGCACCGAAAATATAGAATCTGCAAGCTCTGCATCTTTTATTGTAACTCTTTTCAATAGCCTGGTCTCAGGGTTAAGCGTTGTTGCCCATAACTGCTCAGGGTTCATCTCTCCAAGTCCTTTGTACCTCTGTACTGTGCCTTTGCCGTCGCTTTCTTTAAGCATTTTGTTAAGCTCCTGATCATTGTAAGCGTATCTTACCTCCTTTCCTACAGCAATCCTATAAAGTGGCGGATTCGCTATATACACATATCCACGGTCTATCAAGGGCCTTAGATATCTGAAGAAAAACGTCAGCAACAGCGTTTTTATATGACTTCCATCTACATCGGCATCAGTCAGGAATATTATCTTCTTGTATCTTGCGTTGTCTGCGTTTACAGAGCTTCCTATGTTAGTCCCTAAAGCCGTCGCTATAGCTCTGAGCTCTGCATTTCCGAATATCTTTTCGTCTGCCGCTTTTTCTACGTTCAGTATCTTCCCCCTGAGCGGCAATATTGCCTGGTAATTCCTATCCCTTCCTTGTTTGCTGGAGCCCGCGGCGCTTTCACCCTCCACTATAAACAGCTCCGACTTCTCAGGATCTGTTTCGCTGCAGTCCGCGAGTTTTCCCGGCAATACAGCTCCTTCAAGCAGGTTCTTCTTCCTTACCAGCTCCCTCGCTCTTTTTGCAGCTGCTCTTGCCTCTGCCGCTTTCATTACCTTGTTCAATACCTTTCCTGCTTCCAAAGGGTTCTCCTCAAAGTAAGTAGATAGATAAGTATATACAGCATTTTCAACTAGTGATTTTATACTGGTGTTGCCCAGCTTTTCCTTGGTCTGGCCTTCAAACTCGGGGTTCTGCATAAGCACCGATACGACCCCTATCAGGCCTTCGTGGGTATCATCCCCCTCTATCTCTATATCCTTCATCACCTTCTTGCTGTTTTTACTTATATAATTGGAGATGGCACGCGTAAGGGCCGCATGAAACCCTGTTACATGGCTCCCCCCTTCATACGTTCTTATATTATTGACAAACGACAGCACCTCCTCACTGTACCCCTCTATGTACTGTATCGCAACCGTCAAGCTTGAAGAGTCCACCTGTTTGTTCATGATGATCGGTCTCGTTACCTCCTTTCTGCCTTTCCTCAGGTAATCTAGGAAATCCTGCATGTAATTTTGAGAATAAAATACTGTAACCTCTTCAGGCGTTTCCCTGGCATCTGTAAATGTTATCTTTATATTCGGATTCAAGAATGAAAGGTCCCTAAGCCTCTCTGTAAGAAGCAAGGTGTCGAAGTTCCTTACAGAGAATATCTCCGTATCGGGCTTAAATCTTATAGTAGTGCCAGTACCCTCCTCATGTTCGCTTATTATCTCCAGCTGTGAAAGTACATTGCCCTTTCCGAATCTTTGCCTGTACTTTTTTCCATCTCTTTTTACAATGACCTCTACATATTCAGACAGCGCGTTGACTACTGTAAGTCCTACCCCGTGCAATCCGCCAGACACTTTATACGTTTTATTATCAAATTTTGCTCCGGAATGCAGGGATGTCATAATTACCTCTAATGCATGTTTGTTCAATTTTGGCATTATGTCAACAGGTATGCCTCTGCCGTCATCGCTTACTTCCGCCACATCAACTCCATCCTCATTTTCCAGCCTTACCGTTATATTTTTGCAGAACCCTGCTACAGCCTCATCTATCGCGTTGTCAAGCACCTCAAATAGTAAATGTATAAAGCCGGAGCTGCCTGTAGACCCTATATACATTGCCGGTCTTTTCCTAACTCCTTGTGGGCCAGATAAAACTATTATATCATTTGCTGTATACTCTTCACTGCTCATTAAATTTACCTGTAAAAAGTGAATTATCGCCTGTAAATTGTTTGTAATTTCATCTTTAAAACCCTTTCGGAATACTCCTTTTATCGTGGTTTTGCCGTGTTTTTTAACTGGCCCTCTATAGGTGTAATCCACGTTTCTGTCGTGCATACTAAACCTATAAATATCTTGGAAAGGTAATAATGCCATAACATAAGTATACTGCGATCATATGGAAAAGGAAGCAATCCTATGGAGAAGCATGGGTGATAATAAGGTAGAATGCATAGCCTGCGAAAGAAGGTGCAAGATACCCGAAGGCGGCCACGGTTTCTGCTTTATAAGAAAAAACAAGAATGGTAAATTATATCTAGACAGTTATGGCAAGTTGGAGGCTATTCAGATCGACCCTATAGAGAAGAAACCCTTCAATCACTTCATGCCAGGAAGCTACGTGTTAGGTGTAGGCACCTCCTCATGCAATTTCGGCTGCCTTTTTTGCCAGAACCATAACATCTCCAAAGAGCGAGAGATAAAAGGCGTGGATATATCGCCAGAGGAATTGGTCAGCCTCGCGCTGCAATACAAAGTGCAGGGTATAGCATTCACCTACAACGAACCAACAATATTCATAGATTACGCATTGGATGTTGCGAAGATAGCACACAAGCAAGGGCTCTTCAACGTGTTTGTGACAAACGGGTATATGACTCCAGAAGCAGTTTCAGAAATGAAAGGGCTTATTGATGCAGCTGTAGTCGATTTCAAAGGAAACGGTGAAGAAAAGTTCGCAAACAAATACGAAGCTATAGTGTCAAATGAAAACATAAAAAGCTCCTTGCTCGAGATGAAGAAATCTGGCATACACATCGAGATCACAGACTTGATTATACCAAAAGTCGGCGATTCACTCGAAGCATGTGATAAGCTGACAAAGTGGATAGCAGAAAAGCTAGGCCCAGACACGCCAATACAATTTACGCGATTCCACCCCGATTATAAGATGCTTGATTATCCAGAAACCCCGATGTCAACTTTGGTCTCACACTATAATGTTGCAAAGTCCAACGGGCTAAATTACGTCTATATAGGAAACGTGCCAGGCACAAAGTACGAAAACACATACTGCCCCAAATGCGGCACAGAGCTTGTAAAGAGGATAGGGTTCAGCATATCAAGCTGGAATATTACCAGTTCTGGCACATGCCCGAAATGCGGTATGAAAATACCGATCAGCGGCAAAGTATCAAACGATTTTAGTTATAGGGATATACTCGTGTTACGCTGACAGATACTTCCCCTCTTTTACTTTTCAAAAAGTTTTATTTAGCAACTGTTTTATAGATTTTTAGCGCATAATATGTGTGATAGCATGCCGACTTTTAACAAAAATGCGAAAAAGATAATTATTCTCGGTGCAGCAGGGAGGGATTTCCATAATTTCAATGTGCTTTTCCGTGACAACCCCGAATATAACGTTGTAGCATTTACTGCTACCCAGATACCTTTCATATCTGACAGGATTTATCCTAAGGAGCTCAGCGGTAAGTATTACCCTCACGGCATAAAAATATATGACGAATCAGACCTGCCGGCACTTATAAAGCGTACAGATGCAGACGCATGCATATTGGCTTATAGCGACCTGCCGTATCAGACCGTAATGGAGAAGGCGGCAATAGTCAACTCAAATGGCGCAGATTTCTGGCTCCTATCACCAGAAAAGACAATGATAAAGTCTTCTAAGCCTGTAATTGCAATTTGTGCAGTAAGGACAGGATCAGGTAAAAGCCAGACCTCAAGATACGTGGCTTCTCTGATCAGAAAGAAGGGCTTGCGTGCGGTGATCATAAGGCACCCTATGCCTTATGGTGTATTAAAGGACCAGATCATTGAAAGGTTTGCTACATTGAAAGATCTTGATAAATACAATACTACAATAGAAGAGCGCGAAGACTACGAGCCACACATAAAGAACGGCTTTGTTGTTTATGCCGGTGTAGACTATCAAAGGATATTGGAAGAGGCAGAGAAGGAAGCCGATGTAATAATATGGGATGGAGGAAATAATGATGCATCTTTCATAAAACCAAATCTGCTCATAACAGTTGCAGATCCTCTCCGCGCAGGCAATGAAACCTCTTATTATCCAGGCGAAACCGTGGCAATGATGGCAGACATCCTGCTTATAAACAAAGTAAACTCGGCAACGAAGGAGCAAATAGACACTGTAGTTAAAAACCTCCGGCGCATAAACCCCAAAGCATCAATTACCTACGCCGATTCTATTGTAATGCCTGACAATCCTGGCATAATAAAAGGTAAGAGAGTGCTTGTGATAGAAGATGGCCCTTCAATAACTCACGGCGGTATGCTATTCGGGGCGGGTACCGTAGCAGCACGAGAGTTTGGAGCAAAGGAGATTGTAAGCGCAAAAACACATGCTTTCGGTACAATAAAGGATACATTTGAAAAGTACCCGCAACTCGCCAACGAACTTCCTGCTGTTGGATATTCTCCGAAGCAGATAAGAGATCTTCAGAACACTATAAACGGTGTTGATTGTGATCTGGTAATCTCTGCAACACCAACCGACCTGCGGCGCATGCTGAATGTGGATAAGCCCATAGTGCAGGTAAAATACGAATTAAAGCCGGTAGGCACGGAATTTGACCGGCTGCTTAACCGGTTCCTCCTCAAAGTAAAATCTTCCCGCCCAAGTGCTAAGAAATAGATAAAATATAATTCATAAATTGGTTGCATGGAAGCTGTATTAAAAATTATCCTTTTGCTTCTTGTAGTAGGGCTTGCCATATCCGCATATCTGGTATCTGTGAGCTTTAATGAGTCAGTGCTTGTGTGCCCAAATACCGGATTAATAAGCTGTGAAACCGTGCTCACAAGCAGCTTCTCCAGGGTATTTAGCATTCCCCTCTCCTTTTATGCGTTTGGCTGGTTTGCAATAGCCATAATTTTTACTTTGAAATTCAAACGTTACCTGAAGGTCTGGTCTGCACTTGGTATGGCCGGCCTAGCTTATTCACTTGCGGCCATGGCAGAGATAGGTAAAATATGCATATACTGCTCTACTCTTGATATTCTGCTCCTGCTTAATTTCATAATCGTACTGTGGTGGTTCAATGCGGAGAACAGGGTTTAGGATCAGAGATCCAATTTTAGGCGATATAAAGGCAAACAGCATAGAGCTCTCAATAATAGAAACACCGGAGATGCAGAGGCTGCGGCGAATTTCGCAAGTGGGGTTTGCAAGCATGGTTTATCCAGGTGCTACACACACGCGGTTTTCACATTCCCTTGGCACCATGGAGCTGACAAAAGAGATATATCAAAACTTGTATGGCAATCATGATGAGGAATTGTACCTTGCTGCCATGCTGCATGATATAGGCCATGCGCCTTTTTCGCATGCGACAGACCTAATTTTAAACAAATACCTGCATACCACTCACGAAAAAGTTGGCGAGCAGAAGATAAGGCATGGCCGTATAAAAGACTTAATCTCAGCTAACCATTCATTTAGCCGGTTCATTAAGTATTTCAACGGGAAAGGCCTCGGAGTGGTATTTGCAGGCACTTTAGGCGCAGACAGAATAGATTATCTGAGCAGGGATGCATATTATACCGGAGTTAACTATGGGGTAATAGACCAGCATCGGTTGAAGTATAAATTGCGCATAGTTGATGGCAAGCTTGCGATATATAATTATGATGTCACTGTGGCGGAGTCTATGCTCATAGCACGATACCTTATGTTCAATGTTGTATATTTACACCACGCATGCCTGATAGCCGATGGCATGTATGAAAAAGCGCTTAGCGCCGCAATAGATTCCGGAGAGATAGATCAAAAGGAACTGCTGGAAGGTGATGACAGCACTCTCGCAATCAAGCTTCAACACGCGAAAGCTTCCTCAGAGCTTTCAGGCGAATTATTCTCCAGGAAACTATACAAAAGGGCGGTGTATACGGAAAATAAGCCTGACATCACAGAAAAGGAAATTTCCGACGCTCTTGAAAAGCATGGAGAGGAGGAGTTTGTAATAAAAACTGCAAAAATAAAAGAGAGTGGAGAAGATATATATGTGATTGACAAAAAAGAGAACATACTGGGGCGGCTTTCGGAAGTATCGCCTATAGTAGAATCGATAAACAATGTTATAAAGAACAAATCCATACTTATAGTCGCATGCAAAAGGGGTAGAGTAGAAAAAGTTAAAAGGATTGTAGATAAACTCCTATAGTATATTTGTTGCGGGCCCATAGCTCAGCATGGTCAGAGCGGCTGGCTCTTAACCAGTAGGTCGAGGGTCCAAAGGCTTTTGTAGTACAAACTGCTCAAGTCTGGAAATCCCTCTGGGCCCGCTCTTTTTTCTAATTTATTGTGCGCCATTGGCAGGATACACTATTTTTGCACCTACCGGTATATCAAGCTGTGTCTCAAGTACATACATGCCAGGATAGCATATCGAACTTGTAGAATACGGCGAAGCATTATACGCATAAACGACTGTGTAGTTGTTGTTTATCCATAACTGCCTTAACGGCATCTGCGTATTCTTCATCCAGAAGCACTCCACGGAATCATTTTCGAATACAAAGAGCATACCCACGCACTTATATGTGCTTGCATTTCCGCAGTTGCCTATGCTTGTGCTGTTCATATACCCCCTTTCCTGCTGCGATAGGTTTGCCGCAATATAAACGCTTCCGAAATATGTAGTGTTGCCTGATGATATCTTAACCAGTGCAGTCCCAAAATACTGGTTTAATGGTTTTTCATATCCGCTTCTGTTATTTCCATGGTGCGCCCCTACCCCGACAACAATAATAGCAAGAACCAGCGCTAAAATAATTGCAACAGAGATAGCAATTAGCGTCCGCATTTTCAAATTTACACCATCTACCCAAATATGTCTCTCTTTATCTTCGATTTGTCTGAAAATACAAGGAACGTTATTATTATGAAATCTATGATTATCGCCGCATGCATTATTGTGCAGTAGAGGCATATCGCGTGCAATACTACGAACTCCAGGTAAATCAAATACGGAACTATTGCCAATCCTATAAACCTCCATGCGAAAAGTACTTTGAATATAATCCTGGATATCTCTTTACGCAACGAGACCAATGCAGAGACTAGACCTAAATTGACAATAAACCACACCGCCGCCAGAAAGTCCAGCGACACCCCGTCTATTTCAGAATAGCTGCTAAGCAGTACCTTCGCACAGTTTAGCTGTGATCCAAAAATATATGGGCTGTTGGGCAATGTGCACAACGGCGGCAAGGTGCCCAACACATCCAACTCGTATATTACAATAAACGAAGAGATAATCCCTATTATAGACATGATGGTTAGGATTAGGAATTCGGATCTTGTAGCTCTCATAGGCGCACCACGCCTGCAATGTTTGCATGGGCCTGGAGAGATTTGAACTCTCGATCTACGGCTTATAAGACCGGCGCTCTAACCAGGCTGAGCTACAGGCCCAAACAGTGCTTATTATTTGTGCATCAGAAATAAAAACCTTCACGGAAGCGTGAAGTTGTTGTGCACCCATGCGGGTTTCTGTACAACAGGTGGTAGCTTTCCTGTGAAGTTATCAAGCGCAAATATCCTTATGGGGTAGGTGCCGTTTACATAGTTTATTCCGGTAGCGTTGCTAGGATATACCTGTGTGAATCCTGGCAGGTTTCCAAGGAAGAATCCTTTGTAGTAGTTGGAATTATAAAACTCAGTTGGTGCATCAGTTATCGTCCCATTGGTCGAGTTTGGCGTATAAATTACAAGGAATTCAACAAATGGCTCATTCTGCACATTGACCACACCAAGATATGAAGTGCCCTGTATATAGGCGTTTATTTTGGTCCCGTTTGTATTGTAAACATTGAAAAGCGTGCTTGCACGGTTCTGCGTCTTTATGCACACTGTCTCATTTGACAGCCCCTGCCCCACAACAAGCAACGTCTTGATGTACTGTGCAGTAGAATTTGATATTGAGCAGTACATGCCAAGTGTTGTATTTGTGCCTAGCAATGCCTGTAAAGGTACCAATGCAAATTGCGGGTCATGTGCCACTTCACATGGCGATGTGCCCAGTACGTAAGGCGAACCTGTTCCTGCAGCTTGTGCTTTGGCATATGCTTCAGAGGTTGCGTTTATGTGCACGCATGCCAGGAAGTCAAGTGCCTGCCATTTGCTCACAAGCCCTTGGTCAAAGAGCACATATTTTGTTTCATTCGTATTCATCATGTTGGCAAGCTCAGAGGTGTTGTAACCCTCTTTTGGACCAAGTACGAAGCTTGCCGCCACGGCATAGTCCTCTTTGGGTTCTGCATTGTCTCCACGCAGCACCGCATTGCTGTTGCCGAACCAGTTGATCCAGTCACCGTAGTCCCACCAGCTTAGGATTCTTGGCGCATAAGGCCCTACATTCTGCCTCATCCATGCAGCAGCTGTAATCCAGTATCCCGGCACGGTATTGCAGAACATGCCATAACCTACATTAAATCCAGAAGCGGCTATTGCATTGCAGCCCGCAGCAGCGCTTGCAGCCGCATAGTAATCCATTGCGGATCCTATTGTCGAGACTACTGTTATACTCTCTCCAAACAAGAATCCGTGCCTGACTACCAAGGTAGCAAAAATTGCTATGATTATGAGAAGCACCATCGCGTACAGGGCCTTGTTGTCCTGGTTCTTTGATCTGTATGCCTTAAACAACAGGTATATGATTGCAAGCACTGAGGAGATAAAGAACAAGCCTATCGCGTATATTATAGAAGCCGCATTTTTCTCCTTTGCGCTCATTTCCTTGATTTCTCTGCCTTCGCCATTTTCTTTAAACCTGAACTTAAAGCCGTTTTCTGCCACGAGCAAAAGCTCTCCCAGCATGATGCAGAAAAGCAGTATGTACGCGGTGCCAAAGTGCGGCAGGTATTTTACCTCCAGGAATCCCGCCACCATTAGCGGGATTGCTATTGCGATGTAAAGTATACCTATTTTGCTATTCCTATAAATTATGCTTACTATTATAAGCACCAGTGCTGCAGCAATGACAAACCAAAGCAGCAACGGAACTCCTCCTATCTGCGGCGAAAGCACTCCAAAGCCGTTTGCACCGAAGTTAAATGCGATTCCGCTTGGCTCGAACTCCGCCACAGTCATGAAAAGCGCACTAGAGGGTGTCGTGAATTTTGCGCTTAGGTTTAGATAAGCTTTTACCGGCTTGCCCAGTGGTGTGACTGCTATTGCTATCAGTGCTATTACCACCAGCACCACAAGCCAGCCGAACCTATTAGCCATATCGTTATTCTTGAATACTATTTTGTGCTTATGCAGGTATCTGAATCCGTAGTAAAGCAATGCCACAAATACAAGCGCTATGACCGGGCCGCTCACTGTAAGAGGTATGCCAAGCACCCTTGGGATTCTGCCGCTGAGCGTTGCATGATAAGGCGTGTATGTTACCAGAAACAGCGCTATTACTATTACGACTATGACGTTCATCTTGAAGAAATTCTTATCAAGCCCGCCTCTGAGGTAATCGATTGCGCCCTGCAGCAATATGTATATGACAAGCACACCCGTGTCTACTGTATAATAATGCGCTCCGAGGAATGTGGAGGCAAATGCTATGCCCGCAAGTATCGCAAACCTCACACTTTTCATATTCTTTACTGCAAGCATGTATGCTGCAAAGAAGAAGAAGAGCGTGAATATGCCCCACGGCTCAAGCAGCTGCTCTCCAGCAATAAACGTGCTCACAAGCGTCGGCATTGTTGCTGTGAGCGAGGCGCCTATCAGGCCTATGTAGGGGTTGTATTCATGATAGAGCAGCATGAATATCGCAAACGCTAACAGTGCAGCAACTATCGGCGGATAGAAACTTGCGGTGTAGCTCATAAGCGATGTGCTGAAGGCGCTGTTGTGTGCTACAAGTGCATTTGCAAGGTCGTACCAGTATGCTTCAAGGTAGGGAATAAGAGGCTGTATCCTGTGGCTTGTCCCTGCCGCGACTATGGGCCATGCCGAGGGATCAAGCAGGTACTGGTAGCCGAGCGTAAGTATGGAATGGGTGCTCATCATGTCGAAATACGGGTCGAATTCAAAGAAGACGGGGCTTACGCCTATATTCACTATCCTCATCGTAAATGCGAGCAGCATTATTATGAGCAGCGCGCTCCACACGATCTTCATGTTATAGTGCGTCCTTTCCGGTTCCTTGACCTCGGCGCTCCCTTCTCCTGTTAGCGACTGGAGAAGGCTCTGCTCTTCACGTTCATGCCCTGCAGCCAGCTCCCTTCTTTCATTCTCGTGCAATTCCCTGAGCCTGGAAAGCTCTTCAGGGCTTATGTCGACCTTGCCTGAAAGCTCCTGCCTCTGTTTTTCTTCTAGCAATCTTTCTTCCTCAATGTGCTTGCTTATTATCTCCTCCGCCTCCCTGAAAGCATGCAGCTTCTCCCTTATCTCTTTGAGCCTTATCCCATACTCTTTTTCTGCGTCGGAAAGTATATTTTTCTCAGTCTTTCTTATATCTTTTTTGCCCCTTCCGAATCCGTAATCGGCGAATACACCCTGCCAGTAACAGAGCGCAAGCGCTATTATTGTGAGAGCCAGTGCGTTTATCTCAAATAGCGCAAGCGAGAACGAGAATGCGTGTACATAGTTTATCAAGTAGGATTCAAGCCATGTGAGGGTGGGGGTAGCTATAAGCCCGAAAATGAACCCTATCACTGCTATCTCAAAAAGCCTGAGCTTGGTTTTCTTAAGTAGCGCGAGGGCGAATAGCTCGCCGGGCACTGTCAGAGTTATGAATGCAATTATTATTGCTAGCAGAATATCAGCAAAGCCCATTTCAACACTTTACAATACAAATCAGCAAGCCAAATCCTTAATCTATCCGCTGTCTGTGCCGGGCCTCTCAGCTGTTGAGTATCGATTTTGGCACTTCCAGCGCCTTTACCTCCCTGTCAGGGAAAACTGTTCCTGGAGGCGCAATCCTTACCTTAATTCCGATCGCACCATATTTCGGGTAAGCCGCAAGCTTCGCCTCCCTTATAAGCGAAGTTACCTCCCCAGCTTTTGGCACGTATCCTATGCTTTTCCTCATCGTCTTATGCTTTGCACCCTTTGCGGCCAGCTTGCCACTAAGCACTATCTCTACTCCTATTGCGCCGTTGTCTATTATGCTCTTGAGTGTTTGCTGCATAATACGCCTCGGATTGATACCCCTTTCCAGCTTTTCAGCTATATCCTTTGCAACAAGCATAGGCTCGAGCATCTTATTTTCAACCTCCACCACATTTATCTGCGGATTTTCTATGTGGAACTTCTCACGTATGGTATCGGTCAGCTCATTTATTACCTTGCCGCCTGCTCCTATCGCCCTGCCCGGATAGAGAAGATAAAGCGTTATCCTTGTTATCACAGGTGTCTTCTGTATCTCTACCCGAGAAAAGCCCGCCTTTGAAAGGGCGACCTTCAGGTAGTTGGATATGTTAAGCTTTATTATTGCATCCGATATAAATTTGTTTTCAACAGCCAATCAATCACTTTGCATATGCTCTGCAGTGTTTTCAGCATTTTCCCGCTTTCCATTTTCTTTGTTCTCCTTTTTATTGTTTGCGCTATCTTTCGCTTTTGGGTCTTTTGCTTCCTGTGCTTTCTGTGGCAATGGTTTTGGTGCCGCCTCAGCCGCAGGAGCTGCCACCTTGGCCTTTTGGGTCTTTTGTATCTGGCTCTTAGATTTGGTGCTTGCTGCCTTGGTCTCTAGCTTTTTGCCCGCTTTTTCATACTTCTTTAACAGCTTTTTGGCCTTTTCGCTGAGCTTTGCCTCTAACTCTGAAGCGAGCGCTATCTCTACCTTTGCGTATTCAAGGTTGCTTCTTCTTGCAGGAGAAAAACCGTATGTGTGTCCTGTTATACCGCTGCCCAGGAACATGACCCCTTTTGGCGGAGACCTTACCAGTATCTGCGTCTTGTTTGCCGCAGCAAGCACGACTACCATGTCCTCAGGCTCGTATCCCTTGTTCCTGGCGTTTGCAATAGCGTTTACCAACACCCTCCTTACGATCTTTGCAGCCTTCATGGGGTACCTTCCCTTTCTGCCTCCCAGCTCGTGCCTATCCCCGAAGCCGGTGTTGTTCCTTCTGTAATACACAGGAATTCTCCCGCTTGAGATCTCCTCAAGCTCTGCAAGCGCATGGTCTGCCTTCCTGTACCTTATCGCATCGCATACTGCGCCGAGGTCCTTGTAGCTTGCATCTATGTTGTCCATAAGTGCAAATACTACGCCCTCCTTGCTTCCTGTATAAGAATAATTATGCATGCTTTCAACCCTTTACTTACTTCTGTGCGAGGAACTTGCTTCCCCTTGTAGCCCTTATTCCCGGGGCAGAATGCTGTACACGCTTTGTAGTGTAAACGAATTCGCCTAGCCTGTGCCCTACCATGTTTGGTGCTATGACTATCGGCATGAATTCCTTGCCGTTATATACCTCAAACTTCATATTTATCCACGAAGGCAATATGACCGCCTCGCGCGTATGCGTCCTTATCGCCTTGCCAGAATTCGACTTCTTAATTTTTTCTATCTTTTCGTTAAGCTTCCTGTATTGGATAGAATTCCTTTTTATCCATCTTCTTGCCCTTGCTTTTACGAGTGCGGTAAAATCCTGTGCGCTTATGCTAGCTACTTCTCCCTCGCTTTTGCCTCTAAATGCTATTCTTTCCGGCATGCTATCATCTCTTCTTTCTTCCAACGCGTCTTGCAGCTATGTTGCCTACCTTTCTGCCTGGCGGCGCATTTCTCGAGGTCATGCTGCTCTTTCCTTTATGATGCTGTTTCCCTCCGAACGGGTGGTCCACGGGGTTCATCTTCACCCCTCTGTTCCTAGGCCAGATTCTGTTCCTCGGCTTCATTATGTAAAAGCTTTTCCCCGCCTTGACCAACGGCTGCTCCGTGATGCCCCCGCCCGCTACAACTCCTATCTGCGCCATGCATTCCTCGCTCAGGTTTATGAGCTGCTTGGAGGGTAGCACAACGCTCGCTATCCCGCCAGCCTTTGAGGATATGTATGCTGATTCGCCTGCAGACTTCGCATATTTGCCTCCGTCGCCAGGCCTGCCCTCTATGTTGTAAATCGGCACGCCCTCTGGAATATACTTAAGCTTGAGCGCACTGCCAAGCAGGTATACCGGTGTAGCACCAACATGCATCTTGTCCCCTATCTTTATGCCTTCCGGTGCCAGCATTGTGCCTTTTGTAAGATCCTCATAAAGCAGCTCCATTATCGGCGCATTGTGGCCTGTGTGGTTGAATATATCTATGACTTCCGCAAACTTGTCGTACCCCTTGCCTGTCGGGTAACTCACGTTTACGTCGAAGGTGTGGGGCAGCTTCCTGTATGCTATCGAGCCCTTGCCCCTCCTCTGCTGCCTCAGTTTCTTTCCCATATTAATGCACTATTTCATTCGCTTTCGTATCATACGAGTTTCAGTTTGACCGCTATATCTCCAGCTTTGTACTCCTTTCTTAGCTTTATTATTGCCTTCTTCCTGTTCTGAAATGTGTTTATCAGTCTTATATCAATTGTTTTGACACCGAAAAGCTTTTCAAATTCATCCCTGATCTGCTTTTTGGTCGCATTCAGCGATACAACATACTGTATCTCATTATTTCTGTCTATATTGGTTATCGCCTTTTCCGTTCCTATCGGATACATTAGCACTCCCATTATCTCACCGCTGTTGGAGATCTCATCTCCTCTATCGCTGCATCTATTTTCTTGAAAGCACTCTCGCTCCATATTACTACTCTGCCCGGCCTGCCTCCTGGTGCAAGAAGATCCGCTTTAACACTGTGTATATCACACACATCAGCTCCTGCTATATTCCTTGCCGCCTTCTCTACCGGAACGCCCTTCTTGCTTACCACCAGCAGCACCGATTTCTTATAGTGCCTTTCATTTCCACTCCTGCCCCTCTTTATATGCTTGCTATTCCTGCAGCTTTCGATGAAGCCCTTTAGCTTTAAATTGTCAAGCACCTTCATTACCTCCTTTGTCCTAGAGATCGATTCTATCTCGTCAGCCACAACTATGGGCAAGGAAACGCCTTCAAGCCTCTCCCTTACATAATCCTTCGACGCTGTTGCGGCTACAGCGCCCCTTATGGCTTTCCTGTATTCTTTTGTATTTATCCTTTCTATAAGCGTCTTCTCTACCATGTGCGGATGTGCTCTCCTGCCCTTAACCGCGGAAGGTATCCTTTTTACCTTGCCCTGTACTCCGCCGCCAAGCTTCTCTCTGGGCCTTATCGCATGCCCTACGTGCCTGCCGGTTCTGTAGCTGCTCATTGCACCGTAGTAAGTTGCAGTAGTCTGGATGCCCGCCATTACTGAGTGTGCCTGAGGCTGCAGCAATGTGGAATTTTCCGAGAGCACGGCACGCCTTATTATGTCCTCGCGGACCTTCTCATTGAAGGCCGTCTGTGCCTCCGCTTCGGTCCTAGTTTTGCCGTCCGTGCCTAAAACATTTACCTTCATTAAAATCATCTCAGCTTATCTCTGCTTCTGATCACTGCCTGCTTATATAAGAGATCTTCGGCTCCTTTATCTGCGCACGTGCATAATCCATCGAATGTCTGACTCTTACCATCCTTTTTGCACTTCCTGGGACGGAGCCCTCTATTATCAAATAATCATTCTTAACTAATCCGTAATTTAAGAAACCTCCTTTCTTGTTTACAGCATCTACCTCATTTTTTGTTCCTATCTTGAGCAATCTTTTATTGTGCTCCGCCCTGTAGTGGTATCCCATCTGTCCTGCCTGCGGCACTGTATAAAGCACATTTGCTGGATTAGCCGGCCCTAAAGTTCCAACATGTCTGCTTTTGCCTGTTGCTTTGTGGAATAGACGCGAAACACCAAACCTTTTAACAGGACCCTGCCATCCCTTGCCCTTTGATACCGCGAACACGTCCACGCGCTCGCCATTCTTGAATATGTCAGACGGCTTTACCTCTTTTCCTAAAAATTTGGCTGCAAAGTTTATTTTCTCTGCCATGTCCTTGCCTCCCCTTATTTTTACCTCGTACCTGTTCGGATGGTTTTGGCTCATTGCACTTTCGTCAGGGTATGTAACCATAAGTAGTGAAATATCAATAGGTTCAGCACTGCCTTTTGCAGCATCAATTTTATCTTCGGTAAACTTTGGAGATTTTATGCCCAGTTTCTGCGCTACTGCAGCGTTGTAGACTTCTGCATATACCTTTTTGTAGCCGGTTACTTCGTCCTTGGTATAAAATCTTATGCCATAGGCCTCGGTGCGCGGCACTTCCAGAACTGTACAGGCCTTTGCTACCTCCATATTCTTTGAGGGCGAAGAGGAATCGTCGATCATAGTAAGATATGTCATACCCACCTTATAAGTAAGCACATCCGAGAGTGAAATCTCTGCTGTCGCTGGATATGACCTTATCCTGGGCAACGGTTTGGCTGCCCTCCTCCTGTGCCAATACTGCATAGAGCCTCTTCTTACCATTCAAAAACCTCTTTAGCCTGTGATTTCAATATGCTATCTTTGAAGAATAGATATTTTATCCTTTGGCTGCCTTGCAAAATTTATAGATTATTTAGGCGTGTGATATATTTATAAATGTTGAGCAGCAGCCTATAATAACGGCATGACGGGCGTCGCGGTGCAAGGTCGCACGCAAGTCGTTTATGCAGCCTAGCTCTTTCTGTGCGGTGTCTTCGAGACGGCCTCTATTACCTGTATGTCTCCGAGCAAAGAGTTTATTGAGGCCCGCAATGCTGTAGGGTCTTCGGCCGATATCTCAAACACGATTTTGGAGCTAGTGCTCTTGATACGAATACTGCTTCTCTTATAGCTATATTTTTTATCGAAGAATTTTTTATAATCAAGTCCTTTTATCCTCTCTAGCTTCAGCACCGCATAATACCTGTGCATCGCTCCAAGTTCATTCCTGTACATTCAATCATTGTGAAATAAAAATAATAAACAACAAAATAATAAAACGACGATTTAACCCTTCTGCTTCTTTGCGCTGCTATCAGGCTGCTGCGACTGCGGCGCGCTTTTAACAAGTTCCACGCCTATCTTTGCAAACTTGTATCCTATACTCGCAAAGAGTACAAGCACCGCAAGAAGTATTAGCGCAGTAGCATACGCATTAATGTGCAAGCCCGCCAATGCTGAGGATACTGCATTGCCCACAATGTTCTGTATTGAGGCGTTTTGACCAGGCGCAACAGGAGAAGACGCTTGTGGTCCTGATGCAAACAGTGCGAAAGTCCCCTGCATTATCTGGGTGAAAATAGTATACGCCTGATAGAATGTAAACGCCAGCAGCACTACGCCTATCGCAAGAAGCACATAGCCTGTAGTCGAGTTTGCTTTCATATAACAAACCTATCAAGTGGCAGTGAGATTCGCCTCTGCGAATGCACCATCCTCTCCCATTACCTTTATGCTGTATGTCTGGTTTGCAAGAGGCAGCGTTACAATGTGTGGCACATGCAAATGCGCATTTGCATTTCCAAAATCTTCAGGGCCGTACCCTATTACCCCAGAGAAGGTAAGCGTAACTGTGCTTCCTGCAGTTAGGTTATATCCATTTGGTCCTTCCACCTCGTGTGTATCGAAAGGTAGCGACAGTGTGGCATTAGGCATTATTATGAAGTTAAGGACATGGTGGTAGTCATGCTCGTATATCGAAGCACCCACAGCTTCAGCAGCATCGCTTCCGCTTATGTTTCTTATCTGTGATATCATATTGCTTATTATGCTTTCTATCTCGCTACTGTTCAGCTTGCCCGCCTTCGCATTTTGAAGCTCTTCAAGCGACTTGCTTACTATATCGTTAATCTCGCCATTATGTGCGTTTATGCCCGCAATAGCGGTTATGTTTATGCCTGTGCTATTGCTTAGGCTCTTTATAACAGCGCTGTAGTTTTTAAGCGCGTCTTCCGCAATACCTTTAAGCTCCGTAGTGTTTATGCTTGTTATACTTCCATTGCTCCCTATACTTATGCCATATTTTGAAAGGTTTCCTGTAATGGCATTGCCCATATTAAAGCCTCTTGACTCGCTTATCGAAGCAACAGCATTCTCAAGTTCACTCACATTGAAATTGCCGAAGTTTGTTCCATACCCGCTGCCTAGATCTCCGAATCCTACCGCTTCTGGCATCTGCGGCACATCGCCCATAGGATTTATTATATTGCCCACCAGCGTCTGCATATATCCGAATACCATCAGATCCTTGAGCGTAACGGTGTTGTTACCATTATTCTTTATCTCTGCCGTAAGTGTTGTAGTATTTCCGGAATACGAAAGCGACGCACTAACTATGCTAATGTTGGGCTTTATACTTTCGAGGCTCTTGTTCTCCTGCTCTGCCTTTCTCGCCTTGTAGCCTACACTCACAGAGCTGCTGTTTACAAGTGAAGCCCCTACTACAACCGCCCTTGCGGAAGGCACCATTACAAATATCGTCTGGTTTGCCGAATACACTTCTATTACACTGGGCATTATGTCTATAAGCACCCCCTTTGCGCTGGAGTTGGCATTGCTTATACGCACAGTTAGCCTGTTGTTCGGCACACTAACGTTGTACGTAGTATTATCTATCTCTATCTTTGCCGAAGTAATATTGAACCTGACAAGGTTGAATGTTGTGTTTGGTTTTATGCTTGCAACCCCTATCGTCTGTGTAAAGTTGATCAGCTCAAGAAGGTTTACCGTTCCACTCTGGTTTACATTTATGAATCCTGTGCTGTTGGATGCACCTGCTTCATGCAGCTGCAGGTTAGAATAGCCGATAACTAGGGATTGTGTACCTGCAGGAACCAGCGGAGGATCTGTAAGCTGTATAACAAAAGCATTGGAAAGTGGAACTGGCACTGTTGTCGGCTTCTTTAGAAGCAGGGCAATTCCCACTATTATGAGGATTATTATTATAGCATATGCAGTACTTTTTAGTTTTCCCATCACAGCACCTATCATTAATCATAAGGCAAACTCTAAAAAACCTTACTATGGTTTTATCTAATAAGCTGTGCTGATAAGCCCCACTCCATGCGGCATCTACTATCTCTTCTTCTAAGGCCTCTATTTATTATCCCCTCCGCCTTCATTTTTGCCGTTTTCAACGCATTGAATGGATCCGTCTGTCTCATTTCTTTCCACTATCGCGCCGTCCTCACCGTAGGCGAAAGTTGTTATGTGCACTTTGTATTCTTCGGGAAAGTTGTTAGGCCTAGTGTAAATCTTAACTCTTTTTTCCATATTCGAGCCCGGTTTGATTATTCCTACTCTAGTACGGGCCTCGTTTAACTCTCTGTCGTGCATAAGTGAAAGTGGCGAAACCACCTTTATTTCACATTCGCACCATAGCAGCGCATTCCCTTTATTTCCGATATTTATTTTCATCTCCGCCTCGTTTTTATTGTACGCCTTAAGGATTTCCGGTTCAAATTTTATTGTAATATCAGTATCTCCCATGGTAACACTTTTTTTCAACTCATAGTCGCTTATCCCGCAAAATAATCTAAATATTTAAGATATGTATAATATATAAGTTGCTGAATTCTGTATCTGTAGTATTACGTATCTTTACCATAACAAATTTAGTGAAGTGGCTGCCAGATGAATGTATTTAAATGCGAAAGTAATTTAGTCATTCTCTTGATATAAGATTGAAGTAATGCCTTTATAATAAGATTTTCAAATGTCGGTGCCAACTATGGCTGAAAATGACCGCAATATCAATATAATAGAATCTAACCTCATAGAGCGTGAGCATACTTTCCGGAACCTTAAACTTACTAAGGAGGTATTCGAGACAAGGCGCTCTCTGATTAGGTGGCTTGCACTCTCGATCGGTGTTATAAATCCCGGCGAAAGCAGGCAGGGCGCCGTTCCGCTGCTCGACGCCATATTCAACTTCCAGTTTATACAGAAGAAAGACCCCACAGTCCCAGAACTTCTGGAGTATGTGAGAAATTCCTGGGGCGAGATGAACGAGAAAACGCTGAGGTATCATCTTCTGCAGCTTAAAAATATGAATCTTGTTGACAACAAAAAAGGCAAATACTTTCTGGCAACTCCTGAAAATGGCGAGAAATACAACGAAGTTGTATGGGCTTCATATTATTTTGATTCTGAGATAGGCGAAATAAAGAACAAAGTTCTCGAAGCAATAAAAGTACTAAAAAGTAAGTAAAGTAAATAAACCCAGATAAGTATGTTATGCCGTGTGGAAAATTGAAATGGCGATAGCAAATGGACAGTAAAAATAAGAATATCCTGTTTTACGGCGGGCTGGCAATAGCGATAATAGCTGTGCTGTCAATTTATTTGTACCTGCATACGTCTGCAGTTTACAATGTGGCCGTTTCTATTACTCCTATAAATCCGCAGGCGCAGTATTATCCCTACCAGACCTCTTATTTCAACATAACAGTTTACAACAAGGGGGGCAACGCTGTTAGCGGTATGACAGTGAATCTATACGCAAATAACACTGTCATAGATTCCTATAAGGTTTCATTGCCGCCACATGAACAGGCGTCAATAACCGCAAACTATACCTACGTTTCACCAGGTAAATATACGTTCCAGGCAATTGCCGACCCCGCAAAACTTCTCAACCTTCAAAACAGGAGCGCAGCACAGGCCTCAGTCTCTGCAGTTATCGCCCCTGCGGCAGTGCCTGATGTATATATCTCCATTCCAAACAACGGTATAAACTATACACAGACCTTCACCCTCTCTTCAGGCGGTATGGCTCTGGCAGCTTTCCTCTCGGAGCATTATAACATAAGTATTTTCAACAATATGATCGGCATACCTTCATCAATGTCTAGCGCCCTGTTTTCAGACCTTCATAGTCTTGTAGTTAACGCCAACGGCGCATTCGCGGTATATGGAAACGGCACGAAAGCCTATTCCCTATGGCTTCAGGGCTATCTAAACAACCAGACTGTAGAATCGATACTCGGCACCTTCCGGGTGCGCTCTTCGAATGCAAGTATAAACGGTATGCCCGTGGCTTTATACTTTCCAAACAACAAAACATCTGTTTGCGCCGCGTACTCAGACGGCTGGACTAAAATAGTATCATACTATAACAATTCCCTGCCCGGCACGTGCCTTTCCATAATGAGTGTAAACCATAACTCTACTGAAAGCGCATTCTTTATAACGAAGCTGAAGAATGATACGCTGCTTACGCACTATCAGTCCGGGTTCGTATATAAAAATTCCTCGCCGCTTGGTTCTGTGCTATTAAGTACAGATTCTGGCAAAGGAATAGGCTTTGCAAACCTTTTTGAGGAGGCACCCTACGGTTTATTCGTCTCATACATGCTTAAAAACCCTGCCCCTGCAAACCTCTCTTCGAATCTTACCTGCATGGGCCTCATATACCACAATAATAGCAACAACATATGCTCTGCAGTAGTAACGGCAAAGCCCGGTTCAAATAGCACGTTCTCCCTAGTAAACACTTCAGAAGTGCTAAAGAACTATACTATAGCTTTCTACTCCCTGGTCAACACCACAAACCTGCTCAACGCTCATTATAATGGCGCACACCTGATATCTGCTCTTGGCATAAACGAAAGCTCTGAAAACTGGACCACAGCCTTCAAGAATACATGCAGCCTGAACAACGCATCAATAAATTGCAAGATAGTGAATTTTGATTACTCTAACAACACCGCTAAGGTATCTATAACGAACGGTTTCCCGTCGCAGATGCGCATAAACACAGCCGCATGCTATCTGCCCGGGATGGAATTGAACAGCACCATAGAGTTGAATATAGCCCCATCAAATTCGCTGACGTTCAGCCTGCCCTGCCATTTTATATCGGTGCCAATAACTAGTGCGATGACGAGCTATATACTTGTCATGAATTATACCCTTCTCAATAAAAGCAGAATAGCAGTAGGAACATTGAACGTCTCAAACTTCGTATAACCCTGCAACCCCTCTCTCCATATCTAAAAATGTAAAATAAAAGGCAAAAAGCGGCCTTTCAAAAAGAGGTTATTCAACTGCACTTTCGAGCATGGTAAGTTCTCTGTTGCTAGAGTCTATCTCCACCTTCGCTCCGATGGGCAGCGTGGTGATATACTTCCCATGGCAGCACATGAAGTCCATAAATGCAGGCATTTCTCTCATTTTCTTTGTAACTATGTCAAAAATTATGTCAGCAATTATATTTTCTACATACCCCTCTATGAGCATATCGCTTATTATGTAGTTTACTGCAGAATCACCTAGTGACTCCTCGATTACGTAATGCGGAAATTCCCCGAATAGAATACCGCTTGCCTTTTTGAAAACACCTTTTATAACCAAGCTTGTGAGCATGTTATCTACCTGCCACGGCTCTATATCCACATCTTCAAGGAAGATTATGCCGTTCTCTGTGCTTGGCATATACGCCGTGTTTGCAAGCAGTGCGAGTATGGACAGATTGCCCCCTACGAGCCTGCCCTTCGCCTTGCCGTCTATAATCGTCTTGCTCCACTTGCTTTCTGCAGGGTTCTTCAGCACCACCGCCTCTTTTTTCTGCACAATGCTCATTAAAGTGTCCCAGTTGTATTTAAGTATGCCCTGGTCTTCTTCAGCCAGGTCCACGAGCATAGGTCCCTGGAAGGTGAGCAGGTTAGCCTTTCTCATGAATGCCATCTGCAGGAATGTAATATCGCTATACCCTATGAACACCTTCGGGTGCGCCTTTATTATATCATAGTCAAGCTTATTGAGCAGGTCTATTGCCCCTGCTCCGCCTCTCAGCGCCATTATACCGTCTACCTTGTCATCCTTAAAAGCCTCCTCTATCTCCATCAGCCTTACATGGTCGCCGGCACTGAAATACCTTGTGGCAGACATTTTGTACATACTTGCGGAAAGGCTTACTTTGAAGCCGTTCTTAGTAAGAAAGTTGACTGCCTTTGGCAGGTTGGTCATGGCTGCGGTGATCGATGACGGAGCAATTATCTTTATCGTGTCTCCAGGCTTTAGCGCACGCGGCTTTACTACAGCTTCATGCATAATCCCACCTCCATAATGCAGCAATCAACAGTCAAACTAATAAAAATGCGTAAACCTAAAACTCCTTACAATATAAGTTTGTTCGAAAGGTATAAATAAGTAGAATATGCTGTTTCTATTGCACAGCGCTTGTATTCCCTTTGTCATGTGTCTTCCTGCATGGCAAAGAGGTGTAGGTATGCCAACCAGAAAGAAGCAGAAACAGAATCAGAATCCAGAAGAGGTCAAGGAAACCATAAGCGAGCAAAAATGCTTCATGTGCGGCAAGCCAGCTGACGGGGAGTATCTGATCTTCGGTCTTGAAAACAGTTTCTTCCTCTGCAAAGAATGCGCAAAAATCGCCGATGCAAAAGAGGTGAAGCATTCATAAACCAGCAAAATCATTTGCCGTAGTGCCCTTCGGGAATACCCTGCCATTCTCTGCCTCGACCGGCAGCCCTATCTCGTTTGCTACCCTGAACAGTTCACCCATGTCTACGACTTTGTCTATAAACAGCTCTGGGAAGTCGGAATTTCCCAGCCTTACTCTCTTAACTTTGAATACTTGGAATTGCAGCATTCCAAATCTTTTCACCTTTATCCTTACGCTGCCTTCCTGCAGCACCCTCTTTGCGTAATCGTTGATCATTTTCTCAGCAGAGACTAATCTGCAAAAAACAACTAAAAATGTTCTCTCCTAATAGAAAGCGTGGTAACTTGGCAGCAGTTCTAACTCCGAATGCTATATCATCATACTATAGCATGATCTACTCACTGCTGGTGCGCCTTGGCCTGCACACGCTGCTCGCACCAATTTCCATATTCCTTTCGCTTCTTGCCTTTGCCATTATATTGACCATAATAGCCATGGCGTTTGCGTATACGTTCGGCTGGGTTGAGAGGAAGACTATTGCAAGGATGCAGGCAAGGCACGGCCCCACATACCTCGGCAAGTACGGGCTTCTACAGAACATGGCAGATGTAATAAAGCTTCTTTCAAAGGAGAACATAATCCCAAAGAACGCAGATGTGCTCTTTCCTTTCATACTGCCGGTTGTCTACGCCATCTTCTTCCTTATCCTGTTCTTCGTGCCGTTCGGCAAATACTTCATAGGCATAGACTCATCAGTGTCGCTTATATTTGTGTTCATGCTGATCTCGTTTGTACCGCTCCTGCTCTTCCTTGCAGGTTGGACCAGCGGCAACAAGTTCGGGGCTATAAGCGCACAGAGGTCCGTGCTCATGCTTCTTAGCTACGAGGTGCCGCTTGTGCTCGTTGTATCAGCTGTTGCCATGCTTTCGCACAGCTACAGCCTCGTCTCGATAGTCTCGGCACAGAACAACATATGGTTCGCTGTGCTCATGCCGATAGGTTTTGTGCTATTCTTCATAATCATGCTCGCTGAGCTCGAAAGGCCTCCTTTTGACCTGAGGGAAGCAGATAACGAGCTGATAGCCGGATGGCTCACCGATGTCAGTGCACCATATTATGCTCTGGCGCTTTTTCTAGATTATACACGCATGTTTGTCGGCACGCTGCTGATTTCTGTATTGTTCTTAGGCGGGGGCGATGGGCCGCTGCTTCCTGCATTCGCATGGATTATGATAAAGGTTATATTGCTGTCCTTCATAATCATGCTCGTACGTGCAAGCACTGTACGCGTGAAGATCAGCAGGCTCTTGCGCATGGGCTGGCTCTACTTCATGCCCCTCTCGGTGCTAAATATGTTCATCACATTTATATTGTTTGTCAAATGAGAGAAACAAAGTGCTTTTATGATACTGAAACCTCTGGCAAAAACAGGCAGGGAAGCGTTGAAGCCCCCATTTACCCTGGAGTTCCCTGAAGAGCATGATGACCTTGCAGACAATTACCGTGGGATACACAAGCTTGACATACAGACTTGCATAAGCTGTGCAGCGTGCGCAAGGATCTGCCCCAACCAGTGCATAGATATGGTAGACACCTTCACTGATCGAGGCGTGAAGAAAATGCCCGAAATACATCTTGAGCGCTGCCTCTTTTGTGCCGACTGCGAGGAGGTATGCCCTACTCACTGCCTTGTGCTTACAAAGGATACAAGCTTCGAGGTATTCGATAGGAGAGACCTGGTAAAAAGGCCCGAGGACCTCAAGTAGATGTTATGCCAATGGCCGCACAGCAATAGGCGATGCGGTTCAGACATATGCAGGTGCTTAGAATGTATATATCGCTGTATCTGTTCGCACTGCTCGTGGCGATGGAGCTGCTGCTTTCAGCGTACATATTCAGGGTAAAGGAGCTGCTGCATGCGGTTGTGCTCCTCGCTCTTGTGTTCGCCACGACATCGCTGCTCTACCTGATAGCATCGCAGCCGCTTCTTGCTACGATACAGCTTCTGGTGCTGGTCGGCGGTATCTCAATGTACCTGCTTGTGGGTACTGCATCGGAAAGTTTCTCCAAATTTAAGCATACAAATATGGCGCTGATGCTTGTGCTTGCAGCGGTGCTCTTCGCGGTAATTGCATATCCTGTGATAAGCTCTCCCGGCTCATACGCCTCCTCTACCACGACTTCATTTTCAATACAACAGCAGTCCCAGTTTGTGGGAAATGACCTTGTGATATTTTACATCATTGCACTCCTGCTCTTCGGCATAAGCATAGGCGCGATAGCCCTCTACAAAAAGCTAGGTGGATCCAAATGGCAGTAAGCATGTTCCTGCTGTTCATCGGCGCGGCACTCGCGATGTTCTCGCTAGGCATAGCAGGCATTGTTGCAAGCAGGCATGCTGTTATAGTCGTGCTTTCAAGCGAGATAGGCTTGGTCGCAAGCATGCTCCTCGCTCTTGCTGCCTTTGCCTATTATTCGCCCGGCAACCTGCTTGCCCTGCTCTTCTCCATCTGGGCGATAATGGCCTCTGAAGCTATAATGCTCATAGTGTTCTACAGGTATCTTGCGAAGGGCGAGATGAGCCTTGATATAAGCAAACTGTCAAAATACAGGGATTAGATGGACGAGCTGTATGTTATAATTCCGCTTCTTGCCGCAGCCGCAACAGCGTTTGCGCTTTCCGACAGGCAGAAGGCAGCAGCATATATAAAGCATGTCAGCCTCGCAGCAAGCATCATCACTCTTGCGATGGTCGTGCTCCTCGCATTAGGCCCGCACCAGTACAGCTCCTTTGCATGGTTCACTGCGGGAAGCTTCCAGTTCTCCATCGCAACAGCCACATATCCGATAAACATTGTGCTCCTGCTGCTTGTAGGCATCATAACCCCGTTTATATTCTTCTACTCATACGGCTTCATGCCTGTTCCTAGCGAGCAGAGCAGGTTCTATCTGCTTATGAATATCTTTGCCGCTTCTATGCTGCTCTTTGCGATGTCATACAGTTTCATAACGCTGTTCATCGCGTGGTCCCTGCTAGGCATAACAAGCTACCTCCTGATAGGCTTCTGGTACAAGAAAGATAAGACCGGCACTGCAGCGAGGAAGGCGATCTCCACGATAATAATAGGGGACATTCTCATGCTTGCCGCCATAATAATAATATTTGTTAAGTACGGCACGCTTCTCTTCTCATCAATACTCGCCCAGGGCACCAGCCCGCTGCTTACGCTCTCGCTCGTGCTCATAGCAGTAGCCGCATTCACCAAATCAGCGCAGTTTCCGTTTAATGAATGGCTTGCGGACGCGATGGAGGGTCCGACTCCTGTATCAGCATTTCTCCATTCTTCTACTATGGTAAAGGCTGGCGTGTTCCTTATCGCCGTGCTTCTGCCCCTCTACGCAAGCTCCGGCCTGCTCTACCTGTTCATCGCGTTCGGTGCCGCAACAGCACTGCTCGGCGCGCTCAATGCCCTTTCCGAGCATCACATAAAGAGGATACTTGCGTATTCTACAACAGAGGACATGGGCTTCATGTTTATTGCACTGGGCTTCGGCTCGCTGCTTGCTGCTATGCTGCTTTTTGTAGTGCAGGCGTTCTACAAGGCGCTGCTCTTCATGAGCGCCGGCTCAATAATGTATGCAAACAATACCGAGAACCTACACGAGTCGTATAACCTGCAGAGGGACAAGCTGCTTTTCATCTCTACCGCGATAGGCGTGGCGTCTATAGCGGGCGTGTTTCCGTTCAGCGGGTTTTTCGGAAAAGTGCTTCTAGACCAGTCGGTGAGCAACTTCTACGTATATGCTTTTCTTGCCGCGGTAGAGTTCATAAGCGTGCTCTATATACTGAGATGGATGTTCGTGCCTATGCACAAGGCGGCACAGGATCTCGGTGCAACTGTGAATATAGGTTATAAAACCCTGCCAAAGTCCATGCTAGCATCGACGGCCTCCCTTGCTGCACTGGTGCTTGCAGTAGGCGCCGCATTCTATTACTTGCCCTCGTATCTTGGGCTGCATGCTGGCGCAAGCATAAACCTATATTCTGCGCTAGCTGAGAGTGCAATCATCGCTGTGGCATTTGCGGTGGCGTATCCAGCTTTCTATACTGAAAAGCTGCCCAAAGCTTTCTACAGCGAATCGGCCTCACGGGCGATATATACAAGCAGGTATGTAAACTCTTCTTACAGCGCCATTTCACGCGCTTTTCTTGCGTTAGGTGCTGCGTTTATTTCTATTGAGGAAGGTGTCTTTTACATTTTCCACAGCGGTGCAGATAGTTTCATCATGCTGGGCAGGCTTCTCAAAAAACTTGAAAACGGCAATGTAAACCTTTACATGGTGGTGTTTGTAGCAGGATTGCTGATAATATCTTTGGTATTCTACGTGGTGCATGCATGAGGTATTGTATGTTTGACGGAAATAATACACAGGCGGTGCTGTGCTGTGCGCCAGCTGCATTTGTAAATAAGTGCTAACATGTTCCCTATACTTGCGCTAATGGTTGCAATTCCGATTGCCTTCTTTGCAGCCGCAGCATTGCTCGGCAAAAGGTTCAGCAAGCTGCTTGCATGTGCGTCAACGCTGATAATCCTCATCATAGCCCTTGCGCTCATCGCGAGCGCATTTGTTTCAGGAACAATAAATTTAAGCGAGAGCTACACCTTTTTGCCATCTCTTTCGATAAATTTCTCACTAGCACTTGATCCCATCTCGCTGCTATTGGTTACAATGTCAGGCATAGTTCTGTTTGCCGCAGCACTTGCCGGCGATGTAGGCGAAGTCGACCAGAAGAAATCCGCAATTCTTCTACTACTCTTCCAGGTCGGCGCGACAGGACTATTCCTCTCTGGCAATTTTCTGGTATTCTTTGTGTTTTGGGATGTTACGCTCGTTGCATCATTCTTCTTCATAAATGCCCTGGGCTCAGGCAACAGAAAGACCGCCTCGTTGAAGTTCCTTATCTACGAGATATTTGCGAGCAGCATGCTCCTCCTCGGCATAATGATGCTTTATACCTCTCCCCTGCACTCGCTCGGCTTCCAGGCGCTGCGCGGCCCTCTTCCGAGCGCCACGCAATTGACTATACTTATAGCAATGATGCTGGCGTTTTTTGTCAATATGCCCGTATTTCCGCTGCATTCATGGATGCCTGACGCATATACCGAGGCACCCACGCGCGGCACTATGCTGCTCTCTGGCATACTCTCAAAATTCGGAGGCTACGGCGCACTGATTGTGCTCTCTTCGCTTACCATCTCCAAGTCCTATGCTTTGTACATCGCCTCGTTGGCCGCAATCTCTATATTTTATGCAGCATTCTCTATGCTGGGTCAAAAGGATATAAAGCGTGCATTGTCTTATGCAAGCATGCTTGAGATGGGCATTGTGCTGCTCGGCATAAGCTCCCTGAGTGCAATAGGCTTAGAGGGCGCGGCATTTGCAATGTTCGCGTATGGTATGATAATGGCGCTGATGTTCCTTGACGTGGGCGTGCTGTTCTATTCTTTCGGTGAGCGCGACATACGTGTGCTGAAAGGCGTGCTCATAGAGGGCAGAGGCATCGCGTTCGCCTTCATATTCGGGGCGTTTGCGATGGTGGGCGTGCCTTTGACCGCTGTTTTCGTAGGTGACATACTTGTATTCCTCGGGGCATTCAGCTCTTTCGGCGCCTATTCCCTTGTGCCTTTGTTATCCATAATCCTGCTGGGCGCTTACCTTTACTTTGTAATAGATAAAATATTCTATAGGGCAAAAGATCATTCAAAGCCTGTTTACGTGATGGACAGGATCCAGGGACTTGGGCTCGCACTCCTTGTATTCTTTATACTGTTGTTTGGCATTATGCCGTTCATAGTGCTTAATGCGTTTAAATAGTGGTTTGCAATGGTAGCCGTTGAACTTGCGTACACGATAATAGCCTCCCTCCTGCTAATGCTGTTTCTCTCACTGCTTTCGCTCTTCCATAGGAACAGGCATATCGCATTTGCGGGCAATGTGCTCCTGCTTGCCGTTATCGCTGTGGCATCATTCATGCTCTCCATCTATCCTGCTCATGTGCTCTTCGGCATGCTGGCATTTAACGCCTTCTCCTCCGCCTTCATAGGCTTATTTGCGTCAGCCCTCATATTGGTAAGCATACTGGCACTCGACCATTCAGGCGACTATAATCTGTTCTCCTTCCTCCTCTCCATCTCCCTCCTTGGTATGTTCTTTGTTGCCTCCGCAGCATCACTTCTTGAGATACTATTGGGGCTTGAGATGGTGACCCTTCCTACTGTAGCAATGCTCCTTTCAGAAGGCAAGTCCCGGCTGGAGTCAGCGTTAAAGCTGTTCGTGCTCTCTGTATTGTCTGTAACCGTGCTGGTATTCGCCATCTCACTCATATTTCCATATTCCCCGAGCCTCATGCTTTCTTCGCTAAACGCACAGCCCGGCGCCGCCATGCCCTATCTTGTGCTTCTTGCAATAATCTTGTTTGCAGCTTCGCTAGGCGTAGAGACGGCGCAGTTTCCTTTCAATCTCTGGGTGCCTGATGTATACGAGGGTGCTCCGGGCCACATCACAGCAATGCTTGCAGGAGTGAACAAAAAGGTAGCGTTTGTGGCAATGATGGAAATATTCCTAGTAATGCTACTCGCATTCAGAGGTGTGTTCTCTACATTTCTCGCAGTGCTTGCAGTATTTACAATGTTTTTCGGCAACCTCCTTGCAATGGTGCAGAGCAATGTGAAAAGATTGTTTGCATATTCTTCGATCTCTCAGGCTGGCTACATACTTGTGGGCATAGCCGTGGCGACTTCTTTCGGGGCTGAAGCCTCGATCTTCCAGATATTTGCACACACATTTATGATAATAGGCGCATTCGCAATCGTATCATGGCTTGAACGCTCCAACATAAAGAGCCTTGAGGACTATTCCGGCATCGGGTCGTCGAATCCCGCCATGGCGATATCCCTTACCATCCTGATGCTTTCAATGGCGGGCGTGCCCCCGCTGATGGGCTTCTACGGTAAGTTCCTCCTATTCTCGAGCGCGCTTTCGGCGAATTATTTCTACCTTGCGCTTTTCGGTATAATAAACAGCTTTATGTCGATATATTATTACGGCAAGGTAATAAACTACATGTTCATGAAGAGAGGAAGGCCCTCTCTGCGTTTTAGCGTGGCAACAAGGCTTGTTGTGTACGCTTGCGTCGCCGCGATATTGATATTTGGCATATACCCGCAGCCGATAGTCTCGCTTGCTAGCGCGGCAGGCTCGGCATTAGCTGCACTGTAGATTGATGTACATCGCCTCTCATCGGCTGAAGCCCTGCAAAGCCGCGCGCCTATTTTGCAAGGCCTCTAAGAAAGAACCTTTTTATAATCCTGCCAGGCCTGTCCATATCCCCGTAGTTGCTTAGGAAATCATCGATTCCGAATAACCTCGCCATTTTGAAAAGCCTCTCGAAGCCCTTTGTAGAAAGAGATGAATAATACTCGTGCAGCATTGCATGTCTCTTCAACTCCCTGCCATACCTTTTCCTCCACAGCTTCTCATAGTTCTCCAGCGGCATATCATGCTCCAGGCTTGCGCTTATCGCATTTGATGCTTCCTTTGCGCATAGGGCACCAAATATAATACCTCCTCCCGTAGTTGCTTTGACCTGGCCTGCTGCGTCTCCCACCAGCAGCACATTGCCTATCACTGTTTTCTCTCTTGTGCTAAGCGGTATTATGCTTGCATATCCTGCTCCCGCGCTTGCGTCTTTGATAATCTTTGATACCATCTCTTCGTTTGTAAACTCTTCAAAAGCCTTTGTACTGCTTTTCTTAGCCCTGCTGCTTATACCTATTCCAAGCTCCACCTTACTCTCGGAATAAGGCACGCTCCATCCAAAGAATCTGTATATCCTGCTGTTGAAGAAGAGGCCCACCATCTCTTTATCCTCTACAAAAGCATTTTCGTATTCCTTCTTGTAAGTAAGGATATATTCCTCTATCCGTGGAAAGCCAAACGTGCTTGCCACTGTGGATACCGGACCGTCTGCCCCTACTATAATCTTACCTTCATTGCTCCACGCCTTCAGTTCTTCTTTGCTTACCCTCCTGTTAAGTATTATTCTTGCTCCGGCTTCCCTTGCCTTATTAAAACATGTTCTTACTAGTTTCTCTCTGTCAAGTACAAACGCCATATCCTTTTTAGATTTGACCTTTAGCATCTCCTTGCCCGCATGAAGCACCGCCCCGCGCAGCACATTTACCTTTGCATTATCATATTCCAGGCCTGTTTCTTGCAATCCCGAATTCGATAATATGCCCGAAGCCTTGTTTGCACCTTCCTCCACCCTTCTTTTTGAATCATAAACAGTTACCTCTACGCCCTTTCTTGCGAGATCCTCTGCAGTCACAAGGCCTACTACTCCTGCGCCTACAATGATTACCTCTTTGCTTTTTTCTGTGTGCTGAGCCATGCCTACCACAAACACTTCCCACAAAGGGCGGTTTATTTATATATTTAAAGCTTTCTATTTAATCTTATATTGTGATTAAACGTCCGCCAAATCCACTTCCAAAGCAGATGCCGAAGAGATAAAAATGCCTGCTATAAAGATTCAGAACATCGTGGTTAGCGCAGACTTCCACGCGACGATTGACCTGTATGCGCTTTCGCGCGAGGTAAGGGCTGTAGATTACGAGCCAGAACAGTTTCCTGGCGCTATATTTAGGATAACAAATCCAAAATCCGTGCTTATACTGTTCAAGAACGGGAAGGTCATCTGTACAGGTACTAATACTGAAGAGAACGTAAAGAAAGTGCTTGACTATGCGGCAAAGGTGTTATCAAAATACGTCATAAGCCTTAATCCGCCTACAAAGCCGGTACCCTAACCTTCGGATTTAGCTACGTTCCTTACAATCCTGTCGAACTTCTCGAAAAATGCCTTCCATGAGTACTTCAATTCTACCCTCTTTCTGCCTTCTTTTCCAAGCTGCTCTACAATCTTAGGGTGCTCCACTACGAAATTCATCATCTCTGCCATCTCCTCTTCGTTTTTAACCAAATACCCTGTTTTACCACTGACAACGGTCTCTTTCGGTCCGCCCTGATTTACAGCTATGATAGGTTTCATAGCTGCCATGGCCTCCAGTGGAACAAGCCCGAAATCCTCATCAATAGGTGTGTATAACACCGCGGTCGCCCTTGACATGAGTTTCATCATTTCGTTATCTGCCGCATTCTCTATTATTTTTACATCCTGCACTTCGGCCGCAAGGTCGCGTATGTGCTTATAGTAGTTATAGTAAAACTTGTCGCGTGATACTGTGCCTGCTAGCACTAGACTGTAACCTAGTTTCCTGTACTTCCTTTTGAAAATGTCGAACGCCTTAATAGCATATTCCTGCCTTTTGTTCGGCGAGAATCTCGAAGGGTAAAAAAAGAATTTTCCATCGCCTTCATTCGCATATTTGCTGTAGTCTACGCCCGGGTTTATCACCACGCCATCCTTCCTACCAAAATAAGCCTCTACCCTCATTCTGGTGTTATTGCTGTTTACTGCTATGCTCTCTATCTTATCAACTATCCTTTTGTCTATCGTTCTTACCATTGTTGCGCCCAGTGCATAGACGGGCTTCTCCAACGGCTTTTTCATAGAAAGCCTGTATTTATAAAGGTCGTACACCTCCCTAAGCGGAGTATGGCAGTACCATAGCACCCTCTCGTTCTTATTTCTTATCCAGTGGCTTGGAGACACATGTGCATTTATCACATCATAGTCCTCGCCAAGCTTCTTCGAATAGAATGCCATGCCGTAGCTCATGCCCTGCGAAATCCTGTTATACGGCATGAATGCGAATACGGACTTGTTACCTATTACCTCCACGTCAAGGTCTTTGAAATCTTCAAACGTATGTTCGGCATCGTATTCTGCAGTATATATCTTGGCATCATAGCGCTTGGCTATCTCCAGCACGACCAATTCCGCTCCTCCTCTTAAAGTCAGGTTTGACTGTGCGATTACAAACTTCAAGGTATGCACCATATAACAAAAAGATAACAAATATTAATAATCTCTTACCATCTTCTTATCAGCTCGTATATAGCATTGATAATCTTTACATCAAAGCGATATTATGGATCTGGGCGAAGGTCTAAGAATGGCTATCGCCAGGCTTACTAACGCCACGATAATCGATTCCAAGACCATAAAAGAATTCAACAAGGCGCTGCAGAAGACTCTGCTCAGCGCAGACGTAGAGGTGCAGCTGGTCTTTTCGCTAACCAAGACCATAGAGGAAAAAGCGCTTAAGAGCAAACCACCAAAAGGCCTGCCGCAAAGAGACTATATAACGAATATCGTCTATGAAGAGCTTGTAAAGCTGATGGGCGGATCCTATACCCCTGAGCTTAAGCCAAAGAGAATAATACTAGCGGGACTTTATGGTTCTGGAAAGACCACTACCGCGGCAAAACTTGCAAAGTTCTACCAGGACCGCGGTTTCAGTGCTGGGTTGATCTGCTGTGATGTATCTAGGCCAGCAGCATACGAGCAGCTGGAAACCCTTGCAAAGCAGGCTAACGTCGCCTTCTTCGGTATAAAAGGCGAGAGCGACGCGGCCAAGATCGCCAAAGAGGGTGTAAAAGCGCTTTCAAGCAAAAAGGTAATAATATGCGACACCAGCGGCAGGTCCGCGCTGGACAGCGGGCTCGTCTCAGAGCTGGTACGGGTGAGCAAAGCCTTCAATCCTGATGAAAAGATACTCGTAATAAGCGCAGACATGGGACAAACTGCGAGCAAGCAGGCCAGCGAATTCGATAAAGCGATCGGCATAAGCGGAATAATACTTACCAAGACTGATGGTTCCGCAAAAGGAGGCGGTGCTCTAAGCGCGGCAAGCGCCGCACATGCTAATGTGATGTTCCTGGGCACCGGTGAAAAGATAGGTGATCTGCATCCATATAACTCAGCCAAATTTATAGGCAACTTGCTTGGTGTGCCAGATATAGAGGCGCTTTCCAAAACTGTAGAGAAGGCGATTGCCGAGGCGGGCATAAAACCGGAGGAAATGGAGTCGGAGGAGCTCAATTTCGAAACGTTTTATTCGCAGCTGAAGGCGATGGGTAAAATGGGCTCTTTAAAAAGCGTCTTTGGAATGATGGGCGCCCCTGATGTGCCGAAGGAGATGCTTGAAAAGGGCGAGGACAAATTAAAGCTTTATCATACGATAATTTCGTCCATGACAAAAGCAGAACGGCAAAATGAGCGATTGCTCCATGAGCCAGGCAGGATACAGCGCATCGCAAGAGGCAGCGGCACCTCAGAAAAGGATGTGCGGGAGATGATATCAGAGTTCAACAAGATGAAGAAGATATTCAACACTTTCAAGAACGACAGGTCTTTCAGGAAAAAGTTTGCAAAGTTTATATAATGCAAAAGAAGAATTGGAGGGTCAGAAAAAGAAGAAAAAGCGACAGGAAAGAAAAAATAAAAAATAAAATTAGGGCAAAAACCCTATCCCATCTACCTTTTCTTCTTTCCCTTTGATTTCTTTCCTTTTGCTTTCTTTGCCATTTCACTCACTTTGATTGCAATTGTCTAATAATATATTTAAATTCGTCGATATCAAACGTATACAGAGATGATTCGAAGTATACTAGCATATAAGAATATTTAATCATATATCGTTCATAGCCGGAAAAATAATTCGACAAGTTTTTAATCGCACTGGTTGATAGATAAAATGCCCGAAAAAAAGGAGCACTTGGAAGAAAAGTTGGGTGAATTAAAGTCTGAATATTCAAAAACCAAGTACAATAAGGCAACAGACAAGCATCTAGGCATACTGCGTGCCAAAATAGCAAAAGTAAAAAGGGAAATAATCGAAGCCTCAAAAAAATTCCATGGCCAGGGGTTCTTTGTAAGAAAAAGTGGGGATGCAACAGTCGCATTGGTGGGTTTTCCAAATGCCGGCAAATCCTCATTGCTCAATGTACTTTCAAATGCAAAGTCGAAAACGGCGCAATACGCTTTTACAACTTTATCTGTGGTTCCAGGTATGATGATATACCGGGATGCACACATACAGTTGTTTGACCTGCCGGGTCTTATAAAAGGCGCACACTATGGCAAAGGCGGTGGTTCAGAAGTCATAACCGCCGCCAAGAGCGCCGATTTGATGGTTTTCGTGATATCTGTCGAGAACCCTGCCGATCTTGACTTACTAATTTCTGAATTAAAATACTTTGATATAGAAATAAACAAAAATGAGCCAAGCGTGCAGGTTGCCCCTACTTCAGACAATATAGGTATAAAGGTGGAGGTAAACAAAAGCGGTTTGCCGAACAACGCAATTGTCGAAATACTAAACGGTTTCGGCGTCCATAATGCAAAAGTTAGAATATGGGATGAGCTTTCAGAGGACGAACTTATCTCAATACTTGCAAAGAGGGCAAAATACGTGCGTGCAATAGTAGCACTCAACAAGATTGACCTCCTGCCAAATTACAAGGAAATTGAAGAGTATATACGCAGCAAGTACCGTATTGAAGTGGTTCCTATAAGTATAATAAGAGGGGAAAACATCGAAGGTTTGAAAACCGCAATATATGAGAACCTGGGTCTTATGCGGATTTATCTTAAGCCTGAGCTGAAAACAGAGTCGGCATCACCTATAACCGTACCATACGGCTATTCTGTAGAAGAAGTCGCACGCCGGCTTCACACAAGACTGGCAAACGAGCTGAAGTGCGCCTATGTTACAGGAAAGAGCGTAAAATTCGCGAACCAACGGGTAGGAATATCGCACGTCTTGAAGGACGGAGACATAATAACCTTCATAAAATAAAATATATAGTTGTTGATTGGCACTATATAGTATGTTATAGCATGTATAAGTGGTTTCATGGCAATAAAATACTGGGAGTTCGAAGACGCACCGCTTAAAGAGAAGCTTAAAAACCCTGTAGTAAAAGAAGTTGCAAAAATATTTTTCGACAACGAAACCGAGGCATACAGATTTTCAGTGCTCCTCTCAGAAATAAAAAAAAGAAAGCAACTCCGACTCAAAGATGTGCCTGCTGTAGTGCCGATAGCAACGGCAAAGAGGTACCTCGACTTCGCAGTGCAGGTGGGTCTTTTGAAGCATGAAAACACCACTTATGAATTTACAGACCGGTTCACAAAACCTATGAAGAACATTGCCACTTACATAAAAGCATGGATGGAAAGCCCGGTTGAAGAGGATTTGAGTGTAGAATTCGGGAATGCTAAATTCGATAAGCAAGAAAAGCGCGGTGGTAGAAAGCAGCGAGCCGATTCTATAAGTGGCAGCACTCCTATAAACAGGTCTTCTGGAGAAGATGAAGATCCAAAAACAGAAGAAACCCCTTCAACCGTATAAATGCATATCTCACTGATTTGCCGATAAAACCGAAAAGCGGCTTTGCAGAATAAAACGGGCTCGGTGGGATTTGAACCCACGACCTTCAGCTTTCCTCCCTCCCATTGCCGCTTTTGCGATAAGGGCTTAGAAGGCTGTTGCTCTATCCAAGCTGAGCTACGAGCCCCCCGTTCGTATGAACTTATTGCTGCCAATGTTAAAGAATCTTTTTGTATTTGATACAATTATCTCGGCAGCCTTCCCGAATTCCAAACCTTTTGCTTTCGCCACAATCATTACTGACCTTTCAACATCTTTTGGGTTTGCCCCGGCCGCGGGTGCGTCACTTTCCACCATTATTTGGTCTATGGGGAACATCTTTATCGCATTGCTTCTTTTTGAAGATTCGGTGGGCGGCACAGAGATGAAGTACCCCAGCTCCGCCGCCCTTTTGGCCTGCGCAGCATTTCCTTCAAAAAAGTGCAGCTGGACTTTCTTGGCCTTCTTCTCGCTTAATATGTCAAGTACTTCGTCCATCGCATTTCTCGAATGCACGCAAACAGGTATATCCATATCTATTGCAAGCCCGATAAACTTTTCAAATACCGATCTTTGCAACGCTATTTCTTCAAAGTTTTTTGCTATTTTAAAATCCAAGCCGACTTCACCTATTGCAACCACCTTTCCACTGTTAGACCTTACCAGCTCCATGTTAAATTTTAATTCCTCGTCATTTATCTTGGCAGTGAAGTCAGGCCCTATGCCCAGCGCCGCGAATACATGCTTCTCATCCGCGATCTTCAGCGTATCCAAATTCGCCTTAGTGCTGCCGCCGTTGGATATCATTACAGATACTCCGTATTCCACAGCGTCTTTTATAGTTGATGCATCGAGCATATCAAGATGGCAGTGTGAGTCAGCAAGCTCTATCTTCGTCTTTTCTATTTTATTCCTCTCTTGCTCTAAAGTCTTTAATCCATACATAATATCCTTTCTGGTAATCGCATATTATTTATAAGTTAGCTGCTGATAAACTCATATAAATATGCAGAAGTAAGGTGGTATTTGATCTTGCTTAGCATAGTTAGTTAATTCATTACTTTCTCAAAATACTACCTTAGGGGTCCTATCTTATGGCCAAGAAAACATCTTCCGGGCGCGAATATATGTATTTGAGTAAACTCGACATAATACTTCTAGCTGTAGTTGTGGTACTGGCAGTATCTGTACTGCTTCTTTCGCTGGAATACCTGTCTCTTAATGCAAGACTTCAAACGCTTTCACTATCATCTTCGCATCCTTCAAATTCAACAACCTCAAATTCCACCGCAAACTTTGGCAGCAGGCTCAACGGAATAGATACTCCTTTGAATAGCACTGCTCTTTCGATAATAAACAACGCGCCTGACAGCTACTTCGAGATAGCGGGCGAAAAGCTTCTAAACCAAACCCTTACAGACCAAGTAGTGCTCTCAAAAGTTCCGAACAGTTCAAAGTTAAATGCCTTTTATGTCAACGGCAAACCAAGTGTAATATATATAGGCTCCATAAGCTGCATTTTCTGCGGAGAGAACAGATGGTCCATGGCTCTTGCACTGTCTCGGTTTGGCTCATTCTCAGCTTTGTATAAAGGGTATAGCAGCTTCGGAGATGGGGATGTTCCAACCCTCTACTGGACCAAAGACAACTATACTACTCCGGAAGGTGTTGGCTATGGTAATGATTATTCAAGCAGTTATATCAACTTCATCTCTGCCGACTACGAGTCCCCGATAAAGGCCGGCTTTGAATTGCAGCCACTTACCTACTTCATCAATAACTCTCCTAACTCTACCTACCGCGCCGCCATGTCATTTATGAATGGCACAAACATGTTCCAAGGAACGCCATTCACTTTCTGGGGCAATATAATTGTTGACGGCGCAGACGCTGTTGTCTTCGGAAATACCACCCCATCTTCTGCCACGCTACCGCTTACATATATGACGCACGGCCAGGTTCTTTCGCAGTTAAAGAACTTTAATGACCAGTTCGCGTGGGGCGAGTACGCCGGAGCCGATGTATATATAAGTTACCTGTGCCCAACCATAAACAACTCAGCACCCATATGCTCCCTGCCAGCAATACGCAAGATTGAAAGTATAGAAGGACTTGCATGAACATGTATAGGACTCTGCGTAAGATTTACACATGGAAATACTTTGCGGTCAACATTGCCGCATTCGTTCTTTACTATCTGATTGCGCGCTACCTAATCACATCCCAAGAGAAGGTATTCCTTATAGTGAATCCCTACCTGTTCTACCTTATGTATATCCTGATTCTTTCAGCTTCAATAACGCTTACAATAGCGATATATTCCATAGGCAATACAAGGCGCAATATCGCCAAGCTTACTGCCAGCAGCGTAAGTGCAGTCACTGCGCTATTCGGCAGCGTGATCGTGTCATGCGGTTGCGCAGTGCCCATACTGTTCTCACTTGCCGCGATAGGGGTCAGTAGCGCCGGGCTAATCACGCTCAACAACTTCTTTTCCAGATACGCCATTGAGCTCGTGGTTACATTCATATTTTTAAACCTGCTTTTGATAATATACTACTTGAATAAGCTTTCAAAACCTTCCTGCGAGATAAGAAAGAAGAAGAGGAAGAGGTAATTCAATGGTGTCAAGGCGCCAGCAGGGTAAAAGGAAAAAAACCCGAAAGATAATGGGTCGCATTGCACACGCACGCAGCCATAAATCGCACACAAGCGTCAAAAGGTCCAAAACCGCAGTAAACAATCACCGTGTTCGTGCATCTGTAATGCCTTTCCAGGCAGAGGCTGCAGCAGCAAACGCCTCTTACGAAGAAGCCCTAATATCAGGCATAATCCAGCAAAAATACAGCTCCGTCACATACGAGCCTGCAGCCCTTCTCGCCAGGCTTCTTCTTAGCCTTACAAAGAGCATGCGCACGCTGAGCTACAAATACGGTATAAGCACTGGCAAGGAACTTTACAGAATCACGTCTTCAGGCAAAAGGTATTACTGGTACGAGGAATCTATACCAGATCTGATTTCATTTCTTGAGAGGTCTCTTGGCGTGCCGGTCAGCTACTCCTTTCTTCACAACGGTATAAGAATAAGGTCATACGGCCGCAATCCCGTATATCTTGGCGCAAATATACATACTTTTGAGGCGGGCATAATAGCGGGTTTCATTACCGCCGCGAGCCACCAGGCTATAAATATAAGCGAACAAGTGTGCTCAAATAACAATTCCGACTACTGCGAATTTGTACCCTCTGTCCACGGATATGACGAGAGTGAAATAGAAATGGAGAAAGCCGTTTCCAGGTTTGCGGAACATGTCAGCATGATGATGAAAACACCTTCAACGCCTTCTGTGCAGCAAAAACCAATCCCCTGCAGCTACCATGCCCTGCTGGTACGCCCTCTCCTGAACTCAGAATACCTCGAAGCTGTTGACAATATCTCCGCGTACATAGGGTCAAAGGTGGCGCAGCACCTGTTTGATGATAAGAAGCCCAGGCCTTCAAAAATTCTAGATTATCTTTCAAAAAGCGCAATCTTATTAAACTTTGGCGCCCCCACAATTAAGCCGTCTCACGATCATGCTATTTTGAATATGGACTTCGTGTTCAGCCCTGAAGCATCAAAGAAGGAATACGTCGAACTCTCACTCGCCTTCATCAACGGTCTCATGAGCAAGGCATCAAGGCCGGACGTATCCTTCGAGATGAAGAGCAAGGGCAGCAGCTACCTGCTGCGCATGAAAGAGAAAGCATAAGGTGCAACTGTGGCCCTAAACTTTATGGATAAGATCCTGCCATACATACCCACAATCAAGGCTCCAGGCAAGCCTCTCTCACTCAGGGAGAAGATGTATTGGACCGGCATAATAATAACAGTCTACTTCCTACTTTACAACACCTATGCTACTGGAGTCAACCCCCAAGCTGTGACCCAGCCGTTCCTGCAGCTTGTCAGCATCGTATTCGCTGCAAAGATAGGCAGCGTGATAACCATAGGCATAGGCCCAATAGTGCTTGCAAGCATAGTCCTGCAGCTGCTCAACGGCTCAGGCCTGATAAACCTGGACATGAACAATCTTGAGGATAAGGCGCGTTTCCAGGGCGTGCAGAAGCTCTCTGCCATGAGCATAGGGCTCATAGAGTCAATAATATTCGTAAGCACAGGCTATGTTCCGCTCGCATCCACATCCTACTTCGGCATAGTGGTATTGCAACTTTTCCTCGGCAGCCTGATGATCATATACATGGACGAAATGATGACCAAGTACGGCATAACCTCTGGTATAAACCTGTTCATAGCAAGCGGCGTTTCCTACGCGATAGTAGCAGGCACTGTAGGAATACTGATCCCTGAAGCTACCGCAGCGATCCAGGCGGGAGGCGCAGCGGCAATATCCAACGCGATAATGGCGTTCGGCCCCTTGATCTTCGCAATTATTGTGTTTATTGCAAGCATATACGCTTATGAGGTCAAGGTAGAGCTTCCTCTCGCATTCGGGGATATACGTGGAATTGGTGGCAGGCTCCCTATACCATTCCTCTATGTGAGCGTTCTTCCTGTTATACTTGCGTCCTCGCTCGAGCTCAGCCTTGCGGTGTGGTTCCGGTTCCTTGCTGGGGTGCACGGCTCGCTCGCGAACCTTGCGAAGTTCTTTGCGCTTTACACACCAACTGCCGGAGGCTCGCCGCAGCTCAGCGGAGGCCTTATCTATTTGATCTCGCCTTCATTCCCACTGCCGTATTCTGCAGCGTATGGCGGCATAGGGGGATACGGTGCATACTTTACATATTTAGCCACGCATACCACCCAGCTCTTTCTGCCGTGGGGCGGCGTAGTGCCCGTGCCTGAGTGGATACACATAATAATCTACGTGCTAGTGCTTGTCGCATTGTCTGTAGTATTCGGAAAGTTCTGGATAGAGATGACAGGCCAGAACCCTAAGGAGCTCGCGAAGCAGATAGGTGAAACAGGATGGCAGATCCCGGGCTTCAGGCGCGATCCGAGAATCGTAGAGAGCGTGCTCAACAAGTACATACCCTCAGTTACGGTGCTGGGCAGCATATTTGTGGGGCTTCTGGCCGCACTTGCCACGCTTACCGGAGCAGTCGGAACGGGAATGGGCATACTGCTTACTGTGGGCATAATCTACATGCTTTACCAGCAGCTGCAGCAGGAGAATCTTTACGAGACCTATCCTATACTGAATAAGATAACGGGGTAAAGATTTTCAGCAAAACTGTTACAGCAAGCACAGCGGGAAAAATAAAGAAACAGAAAAATAGGAAAAATAAAAGAAAGACAGCATCAGAGCTTTCCTACCCTGCGCTTCTGCGCTCTCCTTAACCTTTTCCTTCTTTTCTTAAGCCACTTCCAGCGCATTCTTCCTTTTTTCTTCCATTTCCTAGGTATGCTTCCCAAATATAACACCGCATAGTAAAAGTCTTTAAACACTTTTTATAGAGAACCTATAAATATCTTGCTAAAACACTTGTCGTTCCGGCTCTGGCAGCTAATAAAAAAAGATATAAATTATCCCACACCATAATCCTATCTGTACTAAGGTGAGTTTTCATGCACAAGGGCATAGTAGCATACATAGTGATCGTGATAATAATTTTATCCATATGGTACATAAGCACAGGGTTCAAGACCTCACTTGTTACTACTACCTCTACAATAAAGCCCACCCATCCCGGTGCCTCTACCACAATCTCTGCCACTACTACTACGAACTCCTCCTTTGTGTATTATCCATGCAACAATTTCAGCATATACAATGCAACAATCAACGCGACTGTGAGCGGCAAATGCTATTGGCCCGGAGGTGTGCTGGGCCTGTGGGTGGCAGCAGGCAACCCCGGCAGAGAGCATGTTATAATAAAAGGCCCCTCCAACGAGCTATTTGTCAACCAGAGCTCTACTGAAAGCTGCCTTACATTCTATCAGAACTTTTCTGCCCCGGCGGGAGTCTACAATGTGACTCTGATAACAGGCGATAGCCACGGTAATTGCGGCTATGCTATTGCAAAGCTCAACAGCACCACCGTGCCCCCTCCAACGGTATACAATTTTGTTTTCAACGGCAACTTCCATACCGGTCACTATACGGGCTGGAATGTTACTGGCAAAGGTTTCGGCACAGCCCCGCTCAACATAACCTACGCCAACTCCAATGCAAAATGCTATCTGGGTCAGCCATGGAGCAATTACAACGGCACGTTCTTTGCCACTACATATACCTGCGGTACCTCTGTTTCGCCAGGCAACCTGACCTCATCGCCCTTTTACGCAGACAGCCCCTTTCTTAACTTCAAGATAATAAGCCCCGCGGACAACGGACTTTATGTCGAGATACTTTACAACGGTACACCAAAGATAATCGCCCATTATAACACCTTCAACACTTCATTAGGCGCAAACGCCTCTTCAACATTTAGGAACGCTACCATACCGCTTACTACAGTAATAGGCAAGCCCGTTGAGATACGGGTTGTGGCAGATGAGCTGGAAATGCAAAGGTTCATAGCGGTAGGCGACTTTGTACTTTCGCAGACACCGTCTCCCGCTTCGATTCAGCCACTCAACATCACCTTTTCATGACACTTTCATGGCCGAAACAAATTGAATGCACGATTGTATGGAGAAGATTTTAATTTATAATACACTGACAAGGCAAAAGGAGGAGTTCAAGCCTATCGAGCCTGGCAAGATAAAGATGTTTGTATGCGGCTCAACGGTTTATGATGATGCACACCTCGGACACGCGAAAACCTATATAGAATTTGATGTAGTGGTTAGGTGGCTGCGATACGTCGGCTATAATGTTTATTACGTGCAGAACATAACAGATGTGGATGACAAAATAATAGCAAGAGCAAAGGAAAAGGGTATAGGTGCAATAGAGCTTGCACGCATGTATGAGAAGCGGCTCTTTGAAGATATGGAAAAACTTGGAGTAAAGCAGAATGTCGACTCTTATCCGAGGTCGCATGATTATATAGATGCGATAAAGCAGCAGATACAGCTCCTTGCGGACAAAGGCTTCGCCTATTATCTGGATGGCGATGTATACTACGATGTAGACAAGTTCAGCGATTATACGAAGCTTTCCGGAATGAAGCTTGAGGATCTTACGTCGCACAGGATAGAGCCGAAAGAGGGAAAGCGCCATCCGTACGACTTCGCCTTGTGGAAGGCCTCGCCACCAGGCGAGGAACCCTCATGGGACATAAACGTGAAAATAGACGGAAGAGAGGTAGCACTTCACGGGAGGCCCGGGTGGCACATAGAAGACACTGCAATGACCTATTCGATTTTCGGGCCGCAGTACGATATACACGGCGGCGCAAGCGAGCTCATATTCCCCCATCATACAAACGAGATAGCGCAGGCGGAAGCAGCATTCGGGGTAAAACCTTTCGTAAGATACTGGATGCACTCGGGGGTGCTCAATGTAGATGGCAAGAAGATGAGCAAGAGCCTCCACAACTTTATAACTGTTAGGGAATTCCTCAGCAAATATGACGGCGAACTGCTGCGCCTGATAGCAATATCAACCCATTACAGCAAAGAAATAAACTATACAGAGCAGCTTGTTTCAAATTCTTATAACAGGCTCAACTACCTATACCAGTCTGCTGGTGCATTCTACAACATGCAGGAGTCCAGCGCCGACCCTGAGGATTCCGGTGATCTGGACAAGGCGCTAACAGAGTTTGAAAATAGCTTTTCAAGCGCCATGGATGACGATTTTAACACCTCCCTCGCACTTTCCTCTCTGATGCTTGCCGCTGGCAGATTGAAGAAGTTTGCCGAATCACACAAATTTATATCACGTTCCACAAAAACCGCCGTCTTTGAAAGATTCATGCGCCTGGCTTCGGTATTCGGAATACTCTCCATCGACAAGCTCGCCGAACCGCTTCCTGAAGAGGCGCAGGAGCTGATAAAGAAAAGGGAAGCCCTGCGAAATCAGAAGTCGTTCGATGAAGCTGACAAGATACGCGATAAGCTAAAAGGCATGGGAATAAGGCTTGAAGACACAGAATACGGAACCGTGTGGTATAAGAATGCATGATTCTGATCATGCAAAAGACAGAAGAAGCAGCAAAGTGGTACTACTCTTTCAGTTTCTCTCTTTTTATTACAGAATGCATAGCAGAAAGCCCACGAATTTATTCGTGGGAGGATGTCAGAAATTCGGTTATTACCCCATTTTCATGCTTGAAAAAGTATTCTACTTTTTGGTTCCCGCTTGTTGCAACACAGTTTCTGCCCTTCGAATAATCTCCCTCTATACTGACTGAATCGATACTTTTCCACCCTGTAGTCTCCTTTACCTTCTTCACCATATTTTCAAATGCGTCTGCACATATATCGCAGCAGAAGCGCAGATTCTCACCATCCACCTCTCTTCTATAGCTCCCCCATGTAGCGTTACATAAAAGCGCACCCGCTATAATTTAACTTCATTGGTTTTCACCTGCTCCATCCTGCTTCTTCTTTTCTAGCAGCTCCCTGCCTATTCTCTCCCTGTTCTCAAGGTCTTTCATAATAATGTCAATGTCCTCCTTCTTCAGTACTTTCTCAAGTACGTACCTAGAAAAGTTTATGGAGATCTGTGAAATATCTATGAGTATCGCCTGCATGTCGTTTGCCTTGAGCACTATGCCTTTCTCTGGTTTTATTATTTCTACACCCGCAGGTGCATAATTGAACGCTATACCTACAAGTGGGATAAAACTATCAGCAAGCACCGTAACTACTGCACTTGTAGTATACGCATCTTTTACGAATATAGGCTCATCAATCGATCCGTAGCAGTATACAACTCCCTTTTCTTTCATCAAGTGCTCGTTAATCAGGTTAACCATGAGTGGCTGCAGTTTCTCCTTATCCTTATCCTGCATATCGAAGTATAGCCTTGCCAGAACACCTCCCTTCTGTACCTTCTCTTCAGTGACTTTATCAAGTTCCGTCTTTGCCATATACTCATTCCCTGTTTTTCAAAATATCTATAGCTTCATCTACGCTGAGCACTTCTTCACTTCCATCGAAGAGGTTCCTAAGTTTGACCTTGCCGAGCTTTTCTTCCGCATCTCCTATTATTACAGCATACTTTATCTTCATTGCGTTTGCATATGAGAGCTGGTTTGCCAGATTGCGGTTTGCAAGGTTCAAATCCGTGTTTATGGAGTTCGCCCTGAGAACCTCTGATACCTCAATTGCACGCTTTCTATTTCCACTGTTCACATACGCAACGAAAGTTTTGGCATAAGTGCTCTGCTCTGAAGACTTATAATCGAGGAGGTCCATAACCCTGTCTATGCCTATGCTTACGCCTACCGCGGGCATGCTCTTTCCACTATACAGCCCTATTAAATTGTCGTACCTCCCTCCTCCACATATTGAGCCTTTTACACCTTCACCCTTGAATTCTACAGTCATGCCTGTATAATAATCAAAGCCGCGCATAATAGAGAAGTCAACCACTGCCTCTCCTCTGAGCCTATACAGCTCAAGCAGCTCAATCGTACCCTCAAGCTCCTCCAATACCTTGCTATCTTTTATCAGGCTTTTAGCATAGCCTATCTTATCCTCATTGCTCCCATCCTTCGAAACAAATCCTATTACCTGGTCCATCGTGCTTTTGTCCAGGCCTAAACCCTTAAGTATATCATAAACGCCATCTGCGCCTATTTTATCATATTTGTCGATCGCCCTTATTACATCAATATGCTGCTGTTCCGGAACACTAAACGAACTGAGTATACTGTTAATAATCTCCCTACTGTTTACATGTATGCTATACTCTACCCCTATTTCATCCAATGCAGTTGCGACAGCAGCTATCACCTCTGCATTGGTAGCTGCTTTGTCGCCTCCGACTATATCTATGTCCGCCTGTGTTACCTCTCTATATCTGTTCTTCTGAGGCTCTTCCTTCCTCCATATCTTGCCTATGTAATATCTTTTGAAAGGCATAGGAAGGGACTGGTGCATTGCCAAGTATCTAGCAAGCGAGATAGTATGGTCGTATCTTAGAGCAAGCTCTTCGTCTTTAATCTCGTATATCTGTTTCTCCCCCTCTCCACCTATGCCGCCTTTTGCGGTCAGCACCTTTATATGCTCGAATGTGGGCGTGTCTATAGTTAGAAAGCCGAACCTCTGATACACGTTTTCTATTTTTTTAAGAAGTTCATTTCTGAAAAGCGACTCGTTAGGCATAAGGTCCTTAACCCCTCTAGGAAATGGTATCTCCGGCATGTTTGCGCCCAAGTTCCAGCTATATAACATTTGCAGATATGCTGCCAGCTGCAAATCTTATAAACACATGTATATTTACCATTAGTCTTGCTTTATCAACATTTTTATTACTTTCAACAAGCCCGATAAAAAATCAAAAAAGCGGCAGGCTGCCGCCTGTCAATAATAAACAGATAAATGACTCCAAACTATGAGAAAAGTGTGTTCAGATATTGCCATCTATCCATTTTTTAAGGTATGATTTTGGCACAGCCCCAACATTCAAAGCCTTGAGGTTGCCTTTCTCTATAAGCAGAGTAGTGGGTATGCTCATGATGTTGAATCTCCTCACTATTTCCTCGTTTTCGTCTGCGTTAGTCTTAAAGAATGCTATCTTTCCATCGTACTCTTTTGATATCTCCTCTATTATAGGTGAGTACATGACGCAAGGCCCGCACCATGGCGCCCACACATCTATTATCACGGGCTTCTGCGATTTTAGCACCTTCTCTTCAAATTCCTTATCCGTCAATTCTTCTATAGCCATTTTTATCACATCTGTTAAATATTATACAGATACAGTAAGAACATATTTATTCCGGTACCAGCAACTTAAATATTTTACATAAATCTTTATATTACTTTTTGAAATCTAAACGGGGCAGTGGTAAAATTTTGTCTAATGCCCAGTACAGTATCTTTCGTATTCAACGTCCATTTCCACAAGGTATATAAGTGTGTCTGCAAACAAATATACTAAGCTCAATCATTAGAGATTTGCATACATAAAGGTTCAGGACCGAACCTCTCGATCCAAGATCAGGAACGTGATAAATAAGAAAGCGGGATATTATATGGCTGACTCTGCGGACTATGCTGATTATTTCAAGAAGCAGGCCACATTGATAGACCGTACCATAGAAAGCTATCTCAATAACGTAAAAGATCCCCGGTTTCTCGCTTCACTTATTGAGAGGAGTGGTTACACTTTTGACATAAACGCTATAGAAAAGTCGATATTGGAGCCTGCAAACTATCTTCTCAAATCAGGCGGCAAACGCTGGCGGCCCATACTTATGCTCGAGCTTATAGAAGCATTGGGCAAGGACCCAAATTACTATTTCGAATTTTCTGTAATACCCGAAGTGATACACAACGGCACCCTTATACATGACGACATTGAAGACGGGAGTGTAATGCGAAGGGGTATGGAAGCATTGCACAAAAAGTACGGTCTTGATATAGCCTTGAACCTGGGGGACTTCATGTTTTATTTCCCCATAATAGCGCTTTTAGATAGTAAAAAGATACCTATGGCAACAAAAAGCAGGGTCTTGGAAACCTACCAGAGAAACATGCTCAAAATCTCCATAGGCCAAGCAACTGACATGGCCTGGCATTCCGGAAAGGTAAAGATTGAGGATATCGATGAGGACAAGTATCTGCAGATGGCATATTCTAAGACCGGTGTGCTTATAGGATTCGCCGCTGAACTTGCTGGAATATTCTGCGAAGTAAGCGATGAAAAAGTCAAGGCTCTCGGAACCTTCGGTGCCACACTCGGTGTCGCTTTTCAGATAGAGGACGACATATTAAACATAACACCAAGCAAGCTTTCACAAAACAAAGGCGGCGTGGGGGACGATATTACCGAGGGCAAGATTACACTCATGCTTCTTCATGCGGTCAAAGAAGGAGACAAAAAGGACAAGGAGAGGCTGCAGGAAATACTACGCATGCATACAAGCGACCCAGCGCTCATAAACGAGGCGATAAACATACTTAACAAATACGACTCTATCGCATATGCCAAAAAGGTGGAGAAGGAGCTACTACAAAAAGCATGGGAAGATATAGACAAACTATTGCCTCCTTCACAAGCAAAGGAGCGCATAAGGGAAATTACGGAAATGTTCGGCAACAGAAATGTATAGTCAAACGATGATAGCGTGGACGCAAAAGATATACCGGAAAACTTCAAGGAGTTTACGGCCCAGCATAAAGAAAAGGTATACAGCAAAATACTCGAAAACATTCCCAATCTAGAACTTAAGGAATATATGGATATTGTGCGAGTATACATTGATAGGAAGGGCCAGTATAGGCGACCAGCTTACGTGCTTTTGGGTAGCTTGCTTTATGGCGGCACTGTTGAAGAAGCTCTGTTCCCAGCAGCAGTACAGCAGCTCACAGAAGACTATTTTCTCATACATGACGACATAATGGATAAAAACGACGTTCGACGCGGTGCGCCAGCAGCACATATCCTATACGGTATAGAAAAGGCGATATTGGGCGGAGATACAGTGCATGCTATAAGCTGGCACCTAGCATTCAAAGCCTCAAATATGCTTGGAGGCAGCCGCGGGAAGCGCTATCTGGACAAGTTTGCAGACATAATGTTTACTACCCACAACGGCCAGTACTACGATCTCACTCTTGGCAGCCCTTCAAAGGACATATCTAATTTTACCCTAGAAGAATATTACCAATCAATACATGCAAAATCTGCCTACTATTCGATTTACGGGCCGCTGCAATGTGGTGCAATAGTGGCTAATCAACCAGACGAGGTGCTTGAAGCAATAAAGGAATACGCTGCCCCTGCAGGTCTCGCATTTCAAATAAAAGACGATATACTTGACTGTACCTCTACCAAAAAGGTGCTCGGCAAATCAATAGGCACTGATATACAGTCGAGTACCAAGACACTCATATTATGGCATGCAGTGCAAAATGCGTCTCCAAGCGTATTAAACAAAATGCGAAGCATATACTCCAAGCCGAGTGGAAGCAAAAGTGAAGAGGAGGTAAAGTGGGTCATAGATAAGTTTAATGAACTAGGTTCTATCGCATACGCAGAATCAGAGGCAAAACGTCTTATAAACGAGTCGATAAGTAAATTTGATAAGCTGACAGAAGCAATTCCAGAGTCAAACATCAAAAGACTAGCAAGAGATGCGTTAGGTGCAGCAGCGATTAGAGAAAAGTAGCCCCTTATTATACGTGCCTGTCCAGCAACAGTGAATTTGATACAACAGTCATGGGGCTCAGGGCCATTGCAAACGCAGCGATAATGTGCCTTGTCTCAGCTTTAAGGATTTGGCAAGGCACAATATCAAAGGTAAAAATGGCTGTTTACTTGCATAGAGATGTTATTTTCTCTGGTAAAAAACTGAGGGGTAATCAGGTATATCTTCAAATTTCACAAACATATCTGCAACTTGCACGCCTTTATTAGATATCCTTATGACAGGGATGATGGGGGGGTTGTCTGTTCTCAAATATTTGATAGGATAAATGCTGAAAACCCCTTCACTTATTTCTTCTATCGCAGCTTCGTACCTTTGTGAGCCTCTTGAGTAATGATCCTTCAGGTACGCCTCGGAATATGACTTAATAGTTATCTTGCCTTCATTATCCAAAAATGCTTTTACACCGAATTCTCCCTTAAAACCATCGTCGATGCCTTCGCAGTATATCTTATAATAAAATGGCGCTGGATCGCCAATATTACCTTTCACACGTGTAATTTCAACTGTCGGACATCCTATCTTTTCCCGAGAAAGACCTGGTTTTGTTAGTAGAAGTTCTCCAGTGTCTGTTCGTAGATTAAAGGTGATGTTATCCCTGAGGTTGGTGTGTTGACTTCTTATGGCATCTACTTCAAAAAATTCATTTAACTTTGGAATTTCTTTTTCTATTTGTCTCTGTCCCTCCATAGAATCACCAATATTTATATGTATTTCCTTCTATATATAGATTGCCTATATAGAATATATAGGTAATATATAGTATATAGTGATTAAATGGAAAGACATGTTTTCAAGTTCGGTGGCGGCAGCTGGGCGCTTGTGATACCAAAGGCATGGGTTGAAAAGAACGGCATTAACAAAAATGGCGTAGTATACATGGGCGAAGATGAGAGGGGTAATCTAGTAGTGTCAACAAAAGGCACCGCGGAATTTGATGCAGAGCTTGTGATAAGCAGCAAGATAAAACCCGAAACAGCCGCACGATGGGTGTTCCTATATTACGGGTACGGAGTAAAGAAGCTCAGAGTATACTCAAAAGAAGGTCTAAGCAGGCACTTTAAGACAATACAGACTACGGTAGAGAAATTCTGCCCCGGCTTCGAGGTGATAAATATTTCAAACACAGAATTAGTGTTACAGAGCATAGTAAACATAAAAGAGATCTCTGCAGATAAGCTCCTAAATAGGCTAAGGTCACTCATAGAAAGTGAGCTACATGAGCTATCTGCAGGCAGGACTGAAGATATAGGCAAGCTTGAGGAGCTAGTAAACCGTACATTTATGCTTAGCATAAGGTATGTGAATATAACACAAGGTAGGGATTCGATAAAATACTTCAAAGTATACCAGCTGCTTGAAACAGTATCTGACCAACTTTATGAACTATCAAAACTTAACAAAGTTAGCAACAGCAGCAAGCTCTTCGCTGCCCTTGAAAATGAGCTAGATATAAGCATCAAGGCATTCTATGGCGATATGGGTGTGCTTGCGCAGGCGGTAGAAATAAAAGACAGCATTGTATCAATGCTAAAAGGGGCAGGCGCATTCGAAGCATATCTTGTAACAGAAGCGGCAAAGAATATGGTTAAAGTTGCCGAGTTCGCACTTAATGTTAAGAGCAATGAGACAGGCGCATTTCTATAACACCTCGCCTTAGGTTTTGTCCAATAATTAAATGACTAAACCTTAGTTCCACTATTTCGAAAAATATAAAATCCCCGGGGTGCATCTGATTTTTGGCGATCAGATGCAGAATATAAAACGCAATTGGAATTTATATAACCTACGGTTGGTGAACCGTGGCAGAACCTCTAACTATCTCCTTCCCGCAGTAGAAAACAGAGATAATGATCTAAAAGTTATGAACGAAGGTAAGGTAGGTAGGCCTTACCGGTACTCAAATGTAGAGATCTTTGCAGCATATGCGATAAAATGCATCTTCAAACTGGGGTATAGAGAGGCATCAGGTATTGTTGAAGATTATGAAAGAC
>Ga0080003_1000041_pt1 | contig 88894 bp, 89 predicted proteins | sample JossMetagenome_FD_69206 | JGI IMG/M metagenome (GOLD analysis project Ga0080003, IMG submission 69206) | Hot spring microbial communities from Joseph's Coat, Yellowstone National Park, USA - JC2_E (SPADES assembly) (version 2) | ecosystem: Environmental > Aquatic > Thermal springs > Hot (42-90C)... | reverse complement strand
CCGACGTCGGGTTCGGGTCGGATGGCCGCGGGTCGCTCACGAGGCTCGTCCCGGATGTGGAGAGGGTGATGGCCGCCTTCGGGTGGAACGGCAGGGTCCTCGTCAGCGGATACGCCCTCCACATGCAGCCACCCGGGGGCGGAAAGGGCGCCGCCCTGAGGAAGATCGCGGAGAGGCTCGGAGTACCGACGGAGCAGTCGGGGGCGGTCGGGGACTCCTCCGGGGACGTGGATCTCCTGCTCTCGGCCGGCTTCAGGGCCGCCGTGGGCGACGCCGACCCGGAGCTCAAGGGCGTGGCCGGATACGTGGCTGCGGCGCCGGCGGGGGAAGGGTTCGCAGAGGTGGCGGAATACGTCCTGAGGGAGCTGGAGCCGGCCCGATGAAGCGCGCCGGGTCCGCGTCAGGCGAGGAGTCCCCGCCCATCCTCCAAGACCCCCAGGCCGTCGTCCACGCCGCGATCCCCGAGGAACGACCTGGCCACCTCCACCAGCTCGGAGAATCCGGGGTGCAGCGTCGGCTCGCCGTTGCTGGAGAAGTCCATGGCCTCCACGCTGCCCGTGACCCCGGCGGCCTCGTGGGCCGCCTCCAGCACCTCTAGGAGGAGCCGCCCGTCGATCCCGGCGCCGTCGTCGCGGGGCTCCGGGGTCAGGACCCTCGTGGGGCCCCTGAAGCAGTAGACGCTGTTGAATCTGCGGACCTGGGCCGGGGGAACGAGCTCACGCCTATGGACCTCCCCTCCTGCGGGACCTCGGCGTATAGGTCACGGCCCCGCACGGGCCGCTCGGCGGGCACCTACCGTACAGCGCCGGGGGGCCGCCGCTCCCCATATCTCTCCCACACCCCGTTCAGCTCGTCCCCCACGTAGACGTCGTCCACGACCTCCGCGGCCCCGCCCCTCCTGTGCACCACGAGGCGGTGCCCCGAGTACTCGCCGACCCTCCCTATCACCGAGGCCCCTATTCCGAGGCCGCCGAGTAGCCCCAGGGCCCCGTCCGCCCTGTCCCGCGGCACGGTCGCGATCAGCGCCCCCGAACCTATCAGCCTGAGCGGGTCCAGCCCCAGGGCCCCGGCGATGATACGGGTCTCCTCGGCCACAGGCACCTCGTCCTCCCACACCTCCAGCGTACTCCCCGAGGCGTAGGCCACCTCCGCCAGCCCCCCGATCAGCCCTCCCTCGGTCGGGTCGTGCATCGACGTCGCGAGGCCCGCCTCCCCCAGCGCCACGCCCTCCCTGAGGATGCTGATCATGTCCATGAATCCCCTGCCCCTCTCGATGACGTCGCGGGGCACTCCCGCCTCCAGCAGCGCCCCCCCGAAGTCCGTCGAGAGTATCGCAGTGCCCTCTATCGCCGCGGACTTCGTCATGAGGACCAGGTCGCCCGCGCGGGCCCCCGACGTCGTCACGTACTTGCCCCTCTCCCCGATCCCGATGGCGGTCATCGATATCATGGTCCTGGCGAGGCCGGGCGTCACCTCCGAGTGACCCCCGACGATCGCGGCGCCCACCTCCCTGGCGGCCTCGTCCAGCTGGGACGTCACCCCTCCGATCAGGTCCGGCCCGGCGCCCTCCGGGAACTGGAGGACCGGCAGCAGCCACCTGGGCCTGACCCCCCTCGCCGCCACGTCGTTGCTGGCCACGTGGACGGCCAAGCGGCCTATGTACTCCACCGCGCCGGTTATCGGGTCCGCGTGGGCCACGAGCACCCTGCCTTCCCCCAGGTCCACCACGGCCGCGTCCTCGCCGATGCTCGGGCCCACCAGCACCGCGGGATCTCCGGCGCCCGTCCTGTCCAGCACGAGCTCCCTGAGCAAATCCGGGGGCAGCTTGCCTGCCACGGGGCCGGACGGGCGCCGCCCCGAGATAAAGCTGTCGCGCCGGCCCCGCGGGAATTCGGATGTTGGTCGGATAAGCCCAAATGGGCGGACCACCCCCACCGGCCCCCATGCACATATCCATATCCTTCCACTTCAGCCCGATAGGGGAGCTGGAGTGGATGATCCACACCCTCGGTATATTCAAGCGGCATACCTATCATCCTGGGGGTGGGCCCGCGCGCTCGGGTCGGTCAGGTGGACCATACCGCCGAGGGAGAGGAGGCCCGTCGCGGTTGACTGGAACGAGGCTGTGGAGAAGGCCAACGGCCGGGAGCTCTACGCCTGGGCCGCGATAGACGTGGACACCGGGGAGCTTCTGGCCATCAAGGCGACGTGGTCCAGTGGTCCAGGAGCTCCATGGACGCCCTCCCCTTCCTGGGCCGGGTGCTCGGGGCCTGCACGAACAAACCGGTGTTCGTCGTGGAGGGGGGCCCGTGGTACTCGTGGGCCTTCCGGGAGCTCGGGCTGGAGTACTACCGCGGAGCGTTCGGGGACAGGAGCAGGGTTGAGAGGTCCTTCGGCTCCCTGAGGAGGAGGACGAGGGTCTCCTTCAAGGACATAAACGCCAGGAGGTCGAGGATAGCATCGCTGGACATGTTGATGAACCTGTTCTTCGTGTACTACAACGGGCCCAGGTTCCAGGAGGGGATAGGGCGCGTGCCGTCGGAGGTGATCGCGGTTGTGGGGTGATCCCCCTTATCTGACCAACACCGTAAACGGGATGTCCTCGAAGATAGGCATCGACGAGATCCTCGAGACCGTCGACATGATAGTCTACAGGCACCTCAACATAAGGGCGGTCACGCTCGGCCTCAACGTCATGGCCGCCGCGTCGAGCGATCCCGGGGACCTCAGGCGGGGCGTCGCGTCGATCATCCGGGAACGCGCGTCGCGCCTCGCGGACGTCGTGGAGGGCGTCAGCGCCAAGTACGGCATCGAGATAGTGAACAGGCGCATAGCGCTGACCCCCCTGGCGCTGGTCGCCTCGCCGATGGTGCGCGCCGCCGGCCCCGGGTCCCGGGAGGAGCTGGTGGCCCTGGCGGAGGACATCGACGCCGCGGCGGCCGACGTGGGCGTGGACCTCGTGGGCGGCTACGGCGCGCTAGTGCAGAAGGGGGAGACAGCTGCCGACGTGGCGCTGGAGGAGAGCATACCGGAGGCGCTCGCCGCCACCCGCAGGATATGCTCAGCGGTCAACGTCGCCGACAGCCGCTCCGGGATAAACGTGGACGCGGTCCTCAGGATGGGCCGCGTGATATCGCGCACGGCCGAGCTCTCGCCCGGGGGGAAGGGGGAGGACTGCGCAAGGCTCATGGTCCTCGCGAACGCCCCGGACGATAACCCGTTCATGGCCGGCGGTTTCCACGGGATAGGCACCCCCGACGCCGCGATAAACGTCGGGGTGAGCGGGCCGGCGGTCCTCCTGGCGGCCGTGAAGAACTCGGGGGGCACGGACCTGACGGGCCTGGCCGAGGTAATAAAGGGGGTGGCGTTCAAGATAACAAGGGTCGGGGAACTGGTCGGCCGCGAGGTCGCGTCGAAGCTCGGGGTCGAATTCGGCGCGGTGGATCTGTCGCTGGCCCCGGCCCCCGCCGAGGGGGAGAGCGTCGCCGAGGTCCTGGAGGCCATGGGGCTGGACGCGACAGGGCTCCCGGGCACGGTCGGCGCGATAATGGTGCTCGCGGATTCCCTGAAGAAGGGCGGCGCGATGGCCGCCTCCAGGGTCGGCGGATTCAGCGGTGTGATGACCCCGGTGTCTGAGGACCTGGGCATGGCCAGGAGGGCGTCCGACGGATCGCTCGGCCTCGGGACGCTTCTGGCCATGAGCGCCGTGTCGGCGACCGGCACCGACATGGTGCCGGTGCCGGGTGACACGCCACCTGAGGTCCTCTCCTCGATAATACTGGATCAGATGGCCATAGGGATCGTGACGGGGAAATCGGTGGGCGTCAGGCTGCTGCCGGTCCCCGGCGCGCGCCCCGGCGACCGCGTGGACCTCGGGGGCCTCTTCGGCTCGGGGGTTGTCCTCGACGTGCCGCGCCGCGGGGCCTCGCGGCTCATAGCCCGCGGCGGCCGCGTGCCCCCTCCGGTCACCAGCCTCAGGGGTTGAGGGAAAAGCTTAACACGTCGGACGTCCCGATCGGGGGATGCGCGTCGAGCTGGCGGGCGGGCCACGGGGATCTCCTGAGGAAGCTCCTCCCTCCGGCGGGGGGCGCGGCGCCGCGAGGCGCGACGGGAGACCGTCGGCAACGGAAAAGAAACGGAAGCCCCCGGCGATCGGTGACGGTGAAGGGGCGGAACCCCGGAGGAGGCGCCGGGGAGCGTGAAACGGCCGTCCCGCGCGGAGCAAGGCCAAACAGGGCCCGTGAGCTCCCCCGGCGAGGCCCGGGTAGGCCTCTGAGTCCAATCCCGCCCAGAACAGAAGGAGGGCTACGGCCAGCACGGCGCGCGCAAACGCTTTTATCAGGGATGTCGCATAGTTACATGGATTGGCCAAGGCGTACGTGCTGATAAACACCGACATGGGGACCGAGGAGGAGGTCCTGAAGGATCTCAAGGGTATCCCGTACGTCACCGAGGCGTACATGATATACGGCGTTTACGACATCATTGCGAAGCTGGAGGCCGATTCGCTCGAGAAGGTGAAGGACGCGGTGAGCTCGCGCATCAGGAGGATGGACCACGTGAGGTCCACGCTCAGCATGATAGTGGTCGAGTCCTGAGGGTGCGGGCCCCCTTGCCGGTGGCTCACATAGGGATCGACGATACGGACTCCAACCACCTGGGTATGTGCACGACCTACATAGGCGCGCTCATAGACGATGGGCTGCGGGCCGCCGGCTACGCCTCGGCCGGGGAGCCCAGGCTCATAAGGCTGAACCCGGCCTATCCGCTGAAGACCAGGGGTAACGGGGCGGTGCACCTGAGATACCGCGTCGAGGATCGCCGCGCCGCGATGGCCGCGTTCGAGTACGCGGAGGAGGTCGTGGCGCGCAACGCGGCGCTGGCGGATCCCAAGGCCGATCCGGGCATCACGCTGCTGGTGACGGATGGCGCAGCGCCCCCCGCGGCGCTCTCCGGCATCTACAGCTCGGCGCTGAGGGATGTGGTCGATATATCGTACGCCGCGGAGCTCCTGGTGCGCCTCGGGGGCCGCGCGTCGTGGTTCAAGCGCGGCCGGGGTATCGTGGGCGCGCTGGCCGCGACGGGGGCGCCGGAGGACGTGGCGGACGTGTACGAGCTGCTCGCGTACAGGCCCCCCTCTTCCGGGCGCGGCCCCCGTCTCCTGGACGAGGAATCCGTGCGCGCCGCGGACCTAGAGACGTGGCCCATGACCTACGATAACTACGACTGGTACTACATGGAGCCGCTGGTGGCCCCCCGCGGCCCCGATCCCGTGATACTCGGGATAAGGGGCCCGGACAGGGCCGCCGTCCTGAGGGCCTACGACCGCATCGCGGTCCGCGAGCCCGTGGAGAGGCTCGCCGTGTACAGGACGAACCACGGCTCGGGATCGCACGTCGTGGACATCGGCGGGGTCTCGGAGCTCAAGCCGTACACGACCGTGAGGCTGGAGGGCCGCGTCTCGTCCAAGCCGGAAATGGGCCCCGGGTCCCACGTCTTCTTCCTGCTGGACGACGCGGAGGGCCGCAGCGTCCGGGCGGCCGCGTACGAGCCGACGAAGCATTTCCGCCTGATAGCGCTGGGCCTCGAGCCCGGCGACCGCGTGAGGGTCGTGGGGTCCTACAGGCCACATCCGCCGGACCCCCCCACGCTGAACCTCGAGCTGATCGAGATACTGGATCTGGTCGAGCTCAGGAGATCCTCGGCGCCCAGGTGCCCGAAGTGCGGGTCCAGGATGGAGAGCGAGGGCTCCGGGAAGGGCTACGGCTGTCCCAGGTGCGGCTATCGGGACCCCGCGGCCCGCCCTAGGATGGCCAGGATCCCGAGGAGGGCCATCAGGGGCGTGTTCACGCCCCCTCCGAGGGCCCACAGGCATCTCACGAGGCCCCCCGAGGCATTCCTATGGGAGGGCGGCTCCTCGTGCGCGCTCGAGGAATAGCCCCCTGATCCCGTCCACGTCGATGGATCCGGGGAACGGGGGAACGGAAAAGCCCGCATCCAGGGCGATGATGAATGGGAACAGCGTAAGGGCGCCGGCACCGCCGCTTCGCGAGGGCTTGCGCACCTCACTAACACGGCGGCGGCGATGGGTTTCACTTCCGGGATCGGGCGAGACCGGGTGGGTCCCCACCGCTATGGCCGGCTGGCCGGGCTTCACAGCACATACAAGATAAACGTTTCGGATGCGCCGCCCCGCGATCCGGATCGGCATCGCACGAAAGACCGCGCCGGGCGCACGGCGGCCCCGCCCGCCTTCGCTCACTTCTTGACCTTGGTTATCTTGGACTTCCCCATTATGCGCCAGTACTCGACCTCCACCCCGGGTTCAAGCCTGCCCGCGACGTCCGGGTCGATGTACTGCGTCTCGAAAGTCTCGAAGGTCTCCAGGTCCATCAGCTGCGTCTTATCATCGGATACGCTGAGTACCTGGCCCACGCGCTTCTCGACCTCCGGCACGTCTATCCTCGAGCTCGATGGGCCCATGTACGATCTCTTGGACCCCGTGAAAAATCCTATGGCGACGAGCCTTATCTTGGCGCTGCCGTGCTTTCCGGGCTTGCTCTTCTCCACCTCGACGACCCTGCACGGCTCATCGTCTATCACGACGAAGCCTCCCTCCTTAAGATCACCGAGCTCCACCGGCCTAGTGCTCATCACCCTTGCCTGCAATAATCCTAAATATATTCTTTCCCGGGAGCCCCATGGGAAGTTTTATCTTCATGCGGAATAACGTCGGATGGCGGCGGCCGCCGTAGTGTAATGGTAGCACAGGGGCCTGTGGAGCCCCCAACCCGGGTTCGATAGGCTTTGAGGCCCGGAAATCCCGGCGGCGGCCCCTCACGCTAACCGCGAACTGGTCCGTCATGGGGGCGGGGCTTCCCCTTCATGGGCGCACCCGCGTGATGTATGCTTATCCATCCCGTATTTCACATGGGATTCGAGCGCCGTTACGCAGATCCGCCGCTGTGCGGTCGGCTGACCGCCCGGCCCCGAGGAAGGCCCTCCGCGGAAGTTGGAGTTTGTCCTTCGGGATCTGCCCTAAACCCACTGTAAGGAGGCCATCCATTCCTCACCGTGGAGGCGGCGGCCCCCTTTAATTCCCGAGAGGTTAAATAATAGACATGGCTCGAGGATCGGGACGTTGGCCGCGGGGGACCAGGTGATATACTACTATCTCGCATGGTACATCATACTTCCGGCCATCTACGTCGCCCTCATGACCGTCTACGCGAACAAGTTCCAGTACTGGATGATGAGCGGGGAGGTCAACAAGGCCTTCAGGGAGTTGAAGGGCCTGAGGGACAGCAGCGTCTCCAGGTTCAACACATACGTGTCGTCCGCGACGCAGGACCCCGACGCGCGCTCGCGCCTGATGTCCCTCCTGGACTTCTTCGCGATATCCCCCGTGGATCTGGACCCCGTCGGCATCGTCGGCAAGCTGAAGCACCTCATGGACAACTACGAGAGGAGGTTCAAGTCGGAGGTCTCCACCGCCCTCAAGACGGACGACCGGGTGACGGTCGGCAAGGCCGTCGGGTACGCCGAGGCGGCCGCGTCCCTGGACGTCCTCTACAAGATAGTCAACCATTTCCTGTGGCTGTCCTCGAAGTACTCCAGCCTCGGCCTGCTGCAGCAGCTCTACGCGATAATGCCGCAGGTGCTCAAGATGGGAAAGTCGTTCGTCGGGTTCATGGACGCCCTCGACAAGGGGGTGCCGATAGGCGACGGCGTGGGCCCCATGAGCGTGGGGCTCCTGATGCTCGGGTCTCAGAAGTTCGAGATAGCCCCCGACACTTCGGCGGCGCTGACTGAGATCGAGGGGCGCAGGGTCCTGCTGATGAAGGCGAGGGGGCCCGCGAGCAACCTGGGCCATCTCGACGACGCCGTCCAGCGCGCCCGCATGATCTACGGCAGGATATCGGCCATCGTTACGATCGACGCGCAGCTGAGGCTCGAGAGCGAGCGCAGCGGCGATACCGCCAGGGGGGTCGGCGTCGCCATAGGGGGGATCGGCGTCGAGCGCTTCAACATAGAGGAGAGGGCATCCGAGGAGGGGATCCCGCTCTACGCGATACTGGTCAAGGAGGGCTACGCGGAGGCGCTGAGCCCCATGACCAGGGATATAGCCGAGTCCGCCGAATCGGTGCACGAAGTCCTCAGGGAGGTCCTGCGCGACAGGGTCCCCGGGGACGGGGTCGCCGTCGTCATCGGCGTCGGCAACACGCTGGGCGTGGCCGAGTGATCAAGCGCCGGCCGCCGTGCCGCCCGCCGCCCGGGCGGCGGCCTCGAGCCTCTCGAAGGCTTCGTCGCACGCGCCCTCGAACGATATCACGAGTATCCTGACCGCCCGCCGCCCGGGCACGCCCCTGGGCTGCGTCTTGACGTAGACAGATCCGTCCTTCGACAGTTCCTCCAGCGCGCCCGCCAGATCGGCCTCCACTATTCCCTCGAATGTCGCCTCGCGCCTGCAGGGCGGCCCGCGCGCCATGCCGCCGAGGCGCGCCGCCGCCTCCTCGAACATGGGCATCATCTCGGCCGGGACCCCCGGCAGCGCGACGAAGACGGTGCCGCCCCACCTCACGATGGCCCCGGGCGCCGTCCCCACGCGGTTCTCGATCGGCTCGGCCCCCTTCGGCATCTCCGCCATCTTAAGCCTGGCCGGCGTCACCTGATATCCCATTCCGGTGACGCGCCGCCTCACCATGGACTCGGCCTCCGGGTTCACCTCGAGCGGAAGCCCGAGCGCTGCCGCGAGGAGCGACATGGTCCTGTCGTCGTACGTGGGGCCCAGGCCCCCGGTCGAGACCACGAGGTCCACCCTTCCCGCGGCGTCCCTGAATACCCCGGCGGACTCCTCGTCGTCGGGCGAGGTCACGATCCTCCTGACCATGAAGCCGAGCGACGTCAACTTCCTGGCGAGCCATCCCGCGTTGGTGTTCTCGACCTCCCCAAGCAGGACCTCGTTTCCCAGCGTGACTATCCACGCGCGTGGGGCCATGTGCGCGGAACCGTTTAATCGGGATATTTGCCTTACGGCCGGCGCTTGAGCGGGCAGGGCGGCGGCTGGTCATTTCGCGCGGTCCGCGACATGTGCGGCGGGGCCCCCGGCCCCGCGCGGCGGGGTCCGCGGACGTGGATATGCGGGTTCCTCGCCGGCTGGGACGGCTCGGGGAGCCCGCACGGCCACCTGGGCAGCTACTCATACGCGCGGTTCTCCGACTCCGGGGAAATCCTGGAGGCGTCGAGGGAGATATGGTCGCCGTACCCTCTGTATGTGTGCGAATCCGACCGCGTCGTCACCGACCGCGGCGGCCCCGGGTGCGTCCTGCTGGAGCCCGGCTCCCGCGTCATCGGGCGCCCCGATGGGCTGGAGCGTAGCCGCAGCCCTCCGACCGCGGCGCCGCCGTCGGAGGATTGCCAAATTGAGCGCCTCGTGCGCGCGCTCACCGACTGCCACAGGGCTATCGCGTGCGGGCCGCGCAGGGTGGCGATAGCGTTCTCCGGCGGGCTCGACAGCTCCCTTCTGGCCCTGCTGGCGTCCGAGCTCTGCGGGCAGGAGGTGATCCTTTACGCGGTCACCGACGAGGGCATGAAGGGCGTGGGGGACGCTATGGAGTCCGCGGCAGCGCTCGGGCTTCCGCTCAGGACCGTCGTCGTCACGGCCTCCCGCTCCGCCGACTTCGTCTCGGCCGGGGATTACCGGAGCGACATGGAGGCGGCGTTGGCCCTCGGATTCTCATCGGCCGCGGAGGCGGCGCGCGAGGACGGCGTCCGGCACCTCGTGGTGGGCCAGCTGGCTGACGAGCTGTTCGGCGGCTACCACAGGTACCTGGCGCTGCGCGGCCGCGAGCTGGATCGCGCGATGATGTCCGACCTCGAGGGGACGTCCGTATCGCTCGTCAGGGACGCCTCGGCGATCATGGACAGGGGCGTGATGCCGATATTCCCTTACACGTGCAGCGGGCTCGTGCCGGTGGCGCTCGCGATGCCGCCCGACTGCAGGGTGAGGGGAGGTATCAGGAAGTACGCGCTCAGGATGGCGGCCATCGCCCTGGGCCTGCCCGAGCGGCTGGCCATGAGGGAAAAGCGCGCGTTCCAGTACAGCAGCGGGCTCGAGCGGCTGGTCCGCGCCCAGCGCGCGGGCAGGCCCTCACGGGGCCCGGGCCCCGAGCGCACCTAACACATCATCCATCCCGACGATGCCCGGTATCGCCCCCTGCCCTATGCGCCCCCTCCCGCCCCCGCGGCCCCCGAGCGCACCCAGGACCCTGGAGGCGAGCTCGCCGGCGTCGGGCTTCCCGCTCGCCGATATCACGACCAGGAGCGAGCGCCCCTCCTCGGGGAACGCGCTCAGCCCCACGTAGATCGATTCGGCGGATGCCCTCGCCACGGCGTCCCCTATCTCTATGAGCGTCCTCTGGGACATCCTCTCGAACCGCGCGGCGTACACCGGCCGGCCCTCCAGGCGCGCCCTCGGGGCGCCCGCCGCTATATAGCCCGCCAGCGCTGCGCTGAGCCTCCGGCGTTCGTCCTCCCGGGACTCCAGCTCCGCGAGCAGCTCCGTGAGCCTCCCCACGGCCCGCTCCGGCGGCGCCCCCAGCGCGCCCGCCATCTCCGACAGGGTCCTCGACTGCGAAAGCGAGTACTCGACCGCCTTCATGCCGGCCACGAACTCGAGCCTGACGACGCCGTCCTGTATCCTCTCCGAGCGCAGTATCCTGATGGACCCTATCTCGCCGGACCTCGCGACGTGCGTTCCGCCGCACGCCTCCACGTCGAAGTCGCCGACCCTGACGACGCGCAGCTCCCTCTCCGGTATCGCGCCCCCCTGGTACAGCCTGAATCCGTACAGCGATTCGGCGGTCCCCCTCGGGAGGGCCCGCACATCTACCGGGAGATCCATCTGCACGACCTCGTTGGCCAGCCTCTCGATCGACTCGATCTGCTCCCTGGTCAGCGCCGAATGATGCGTTATATCCAGCCTCGCGCCGTCCTCGTCCTTGAAGGCGGAGTGCTGCCAGACCCACGGGCCCAGGATCCTCCTCGCGGCCCCGTTGACCACGTGCGTCGCCGTGTGATGTCTCATCAGCGATTTCCTGCGGGCCACATCTATCCGGCATTCCACGGTGGACCCCTCGGTCGGCACCCCTCCCTCCAGGAAGTGCACGATAACGTCGCCCACCTTCACGACGTCCCTCACGCGGAATCCGCCCAGGTCGCCGTGATCGGGTTCCTGTCCGCCGCCGCGCGGGTAGAAGATCGTGCGGTCCAGCACGACCGCGCCCTCGCGCGGGTACGACCTGAGCACCCTGGACGTGCACGCGGTGCTGTACGGGTCCTCGTAGTAGATCTTCCCGGTGGGCGGCAGCCCCTCCACGTCGATCGCGGGCCCGGCCCCCTCCGCCTCCCTGGGCTGGGCTGAGTGCCTCTTCGTCAGCTCGGAGTAGAAGTCGGCGGGCGCCGACCGGATCACCCCCGCCTCCACGAGCATCTCCGGCGTCACCCCGTTCGACTCGTAGAGCGTCAGGACGTCGTCCTTCGTGAGCGGCCTGCCCGACCGCCTGATCCCCTCCACGATTCCCCCCACCTTCGCCTTCGTCGCCCTGTAGCGCTGCAGCTCCACGTCCAGGATCTCGCGCAGCGCCGGGATCGACCCGAGGAGCTCCGGGAACATGGGGCGCAGCGACCTCGCGATGAGCTCCGCCACGTCCGCCAGGCCGATATCCCACGAATTGGACTCCAGGATCCCCTGGGCGCGCCTCAGGATCGCCCTGAGGTTGTATCCCCCTCCCACGTTGCTCGGGAGGGCGCCGTCCGCCACGGCGAAGAGCAGCGTCCTCGAGTGATCCAGAACCGTGTACAGATCCACCCACGGCTTCACGTATTTCGCGTACTCGTCCTCCCGGATCCCGGCCTCCCCCAGGACCTCCCCCAGCGCCCTGGACGGATCGGGGACCTCCGTCAGATCGTGCATGCCGCTCACCGCGAAGAATTTCCCGGCCAGGCCGTCGTCGCGGGGTATCCCGAGCCTCCTCCCCAGCTCCCCGACCTCGTCCGCGAACACCGCGTCGTAGCTCGTGGGCGTGCCCCGCGACAGCCACACGAACCTCTCGAGCCCGGCCCCCATATCCACCACCTGTGGCTCGAACCTCCTGTAGTTCGACGGCGTCCCCTCGAACTCCGTGAAGACCGCGTTGCCCAGCTCCAGCCCCCTGACATAGTACTCCAGGGAATAACCGAACGCGCCGTATCCGACCCACACGTCCTCGACGAAAACCACCTCCTCGCGGGGCACGCCGAACCTCTCCGTCAGCAACCTGAAGTCCAGATCGATGGTCCTGTCCTTCCAGTAGCCGCGCCCGTCGTTCAGCGCGTGCTGGCCTATCATGACGAACTCCGTGTAGTGGCGCCCGGTGAACCCCACGTTCTCGACGTCGTTGAACCTGAGCGATGCCTGGGGGACTATCAGCGGGTTAGCGGGGAACTCGAACACGACCTTGCCGCCCTCCACCCTCTGGAAGTCTATTATGGACGCGACCGTGAAGTAGAGATCCGGCCTCCACCTGGCCACCACCGGATAGCGCGGGACGCTCGTGTGCCCCTCCCTCACGAAGAAGTCCTCGATGTTCCTCCAGGCGTCGACGTAGCCGAACTCGCGCCCGGTGACCCTCTCCCCAACGAAAGTCCTCCCCCGCCGGTGTTCCGGGCAGTACTCCAGCGACGGGTCCAGCGTCCAGAAATGCCTGCCGCACACCGCGCAGCTCTTTCTCACGAAACCGTTCTCCCTGAACGGCTCCACCGCGTAATATTTTTCGGGCTCCGAGGAGAACTTCTCCAGCAGTTCGCGCTTCTCGCGCTCGTACGGCACGCCGATCGCAGCCCCCCGATCAAAATTAAGCGTTGTGGCCCCGGAAAAAGCTAATTAAGGCGCGTATTTTGGGTCATCTGCAGGTGATGGAGTTGGGTATGGAATACGTGTACGCAGCGCTTCTCCTTCACAAGGCGGGCAAGAGCGTGGACGAGGAAGGCGTGAGGAAGGTCGTGGAGGCCGCCGGCATCGAGGCGGACGACGTCAGCATCAAGGCACTGATAGCGGCTCTCGGCCAGGTTAACATAGACGAGGTGCTGAAGAGCGCGGCAGCCCAGCCGGTCGCCGCGGCGCCGGCCCCGGCCGCCCCCGCCCAGGCGCCCGCGGCCGAGGAGAAGAAGGCGGCGAAGGAGGAGGAAAAGAAGGAGAAGGAGGAGGAGACCGCCCTGGAGGGGCTGTCGTCCCTCTTCGGTTGATGCGCGCAGTTCGCGATTCAATCGAAGACAGACAATTCGCATCGCGTCGCGGGTCGTCCCGTCGCCGGGCCGGACTTTTCGCGTCGTCCGATCGCGCCCGGATGTACGGGCATCCGCGGCGGGCCTCGCCCCTCAAATGGGCCGGAATTTCACCGCATTTCCTCATCACAATACCGATCGCGCCTTCCACAATAGTGCGGACTTCCCCGGCTGTGCACTGATTAAATCGGGGCCGGATTCCCCGGGTCCGCGCTTCATCTTTTTCCGCCAGAGACCCCGTCCGCGAGGGCGGGGTAGTTTACCGGGGAAGGGGCCGGCCTCAGAATCCCTTGGATTTCAGCGCGGCCGCCAGGGAGCTCGCCTCCGCCTCGGCCGCCGCGACCACGTCCGCCGCGGTCTCGCCCGTGACAAACCCGGTCCCGCGCGCCAGAGCCCTGGCCTCCCGGCTCGCCCTGACGAGGAGCATCGGCAGCGCCTCCGGCGTCGGATACGCTATGCCGAGCGCCAGGCCGACGGCCTCCCCGTACGCGGCCCTCAGCTGGTCGGCGTACGCCAGCGGATCTATCCTGAGCTGATCCCCGGGCACCAGCCTGCCCCTCCAGTAGACGACGTCGAGCGATAGACCGCGCATTATCGGCTTGAGCCCGAGCTTCGATAGCAGCGATGCCAGGTCCGCTGAGATCGTCTCGCCGGCCTTCGCCACGACCGTATCCTGGGAAACGAATATGCTCCCGCTCTCGATCCTCGTCGGTATCTTCAGCTGTTTGAACGAGCTGAGGACGGGCCCCGGCTGCATGCCCGTGTTGCCGCTCGGCACCACTATGTCCGAAGTGGCGACGTCGCCGGCCTTCGCGGGCATCCTCACCTTCGACTTCTCCAGCAACAGGTTCAGCTCGAACGGATTCATATCGGTGAACATCAGGAGGGTCTGGCCCGTCAGATGGCGCTCCAGCTGATCCGCGTTCTTGACCCCGGCATCCGCGAGGGCCTTCACGACCAACCTGTTCTTGACGCCGAGCATCACGACCCTCCCGCGCAGTTGCCTCCTGACCTCGCTGAGAAGCGACGCCTTGACCTGGTACAGCTTGGAGATTCCTATCACGGAATTCTCCCGGGACAGCCTCTGCACGGCGGAGTAGAGCTCCCTCTTCTTCTCGCTGTAGACGCGCGCCGTCACCTGAGTTCCCGCGTTCATCCGCTCACCACCGATGTTTCCGCTGGCTCGCCCATCGTCGCCTTCACTATTATCCTTTTGATCGCCTTCTCGCCCTGCGGCAGCTTGTTCTTCACGGCTTCGATGATCGCCATCGCGTTGTCCGCGATCGCCCCGTCATCCATGTCCTCGTCCCCGATCTTCGCAGAGACCGAGAACTGCCCCCTGGCGCGCACCCTGACGCTCGATCTGATGCGGTCCAGCGCGGCGCCCATCTGCGCGCTGCCCGGCACGGGCACCGGCATCTTGCCCCTGGGCCCGAGATACCTGCCGAGCGTCCTTCCGACCCTCGACATGAGGCTCGCCTCCGATACGAAGAAATCGTACGATTTGACGAGCTTTCTCACCTCATTCTTATTCGTGGACAGCCTGTCCACGTCGTCGGGGGATATCACGGAGCTGGCCCCCGCCTCCTTGGCCTTCACGGCCGCGTCCCCCCCGGCTATCACGGCTATCCGGGGGATCTCCGAGAACCTGTGGGGGAGCGCCACTATCTCGTTTATCTGGATGTCGTCCTTCTTCACCTTGTTGTCGTCCAGCACCACGTACAGCTCGAACGACTGCCTGAACCCGCGCTTTTCCAGCTTGGAGCGCGCCTCCCCGATCAGCTTGAGGATTTCCCCGCGATCCATCCGCGTCACCTCAGCTGGCCGACCCCTCCAGGTCCGAGTCCCATTTGCCCCCCTCCACCTCCTCCGTGACCTCCCGGGGGGTCCTGCCCTCCACCTTCAATCCCACGCTCGTGCAGGTCCCTATCACCTCCTTCACCGCGGCCTTCAGGCTGGCCGCGTTCATCTCCGGCTGCTTGAGCCTCGCTATCTTGATCACCTGCGCCATCGACACGTTCCCCACGAACTCCTTTCCCGCCTGCGCAGCCCCCTTCTCCAGCCCCGCCTCCTTTATCAGCAGGGCGGTGGTCGTCGGCACGCCGACCTCCACGTCGAAATCCTTCGTCTCCGGGTCCACGTGGACCTTCACGGGGACCTTCATGCCGTGGAAATCCGCGGTCAGTTCGTTTATCCTCTTGACTATCTGCATGATGTTGACCCCCATGGGTCCCAGGGCCGGGCCTATCGGGGGTCCGCCCGTGGCCTGGCCGCCGTCCACTATGAATGAGAGCGTCTTCCTCTCGGCCATGATGGACCCGGGCGGCTTAAGGGCCCTTATAAACGTGAAGGAATGGAAAGATCAGCGCCGGGCGCGCGCCGCGTCCCCCTATTCCTTCGTCTTCCTCAGGTAATTCGCGTCGACCGTCACCTGCAACTGGTACGGGACGTCGACCAGGTTGACCGTGGCCTCCTGTTTCCCGTCCTCGAACCTGACAACGCGCGCCTTCATCCCCTTGAAGGGCCCGGATATCACCTCCACCAGGTCCCCGGATTCCAGCTTGATCGCCTCCTTCTTTCTCGAGACCAGCGAATCGAGATCCTCCGGCTTCAGGATCCCCGGGACCACCGATTTCACGTTCTTTATCCCGGCTATCGCATCGTTGACGCTCTCGATGGAGTCCGCCTCCAGCACCACGTACCCCCTCGTCTTCGGCAACACCACGATCGAGTATATCTTGAGGCCCTTCAGCTGTACCCTGGTGGCGATGAGCTTCGCCACGTTGTTCTCCTGCCCGCTCGCGACCTTCACGGCGAACAGCTGCGCCTTGACGGCCGATTCCCCGCTCATCAGAATGCACCGGAGATGAGAGTCGCTATTAAATGTATCACGAACGCTATGCCGCCCACGATGAGGAGCGCCAGCCCGACGACCTTGAGGAACATCGAATACTCATCTGTGCTGGGCTTCCGGCTGTACCTGAAAACCCTGATTATCGATTCCCAGTATTCCCTGGCCTTGGATGTCCTCCGCTGCTCTTCCTTCTTGCCGCGCGCCTTCACGCCGTCTCCAGTGGTTAAGATTTAATTAAGCGTTGTCGGATCACACCGGTCATGAAGAAGGACGTGCTGTCGTCCGCGGATCTGACCTCGCGGGACGTCCACGGCATCTATTCCCTGGCGGATCACCTGAAGGCTGTGCGGCTGTCCAGGGCGCTCGACGGCCGCTCGATAGCGCTCCTCTTCGAGAAGCCCTCCACGAGGACGAGGGTGAGCTTCGAGGTCGGGATAGGCCAGCTCGGCGGGACGCCGATCTACATGGATTACACGTCGACCCAGCTATCGAGGGGCGAGACCGTCGAGGACACCGCGCGTACGCTGGAGCGCTACGTGGACGCCATAGTCGCCAGGGTCAACGACCACGCGACGCTGGAGAGGATGGCATCGGCCGCCGGGATACCGGTCATAAACGCGCTGTCCGACGTCGAGCATCCGTGCCAGGCGCTCTCGGACTACTACACGATCAGGGAGAAGCTGGGCAGGTTGAAGGGGGTCTCGCTGGCGTTCATCGGGGACGCGACTAACGTCTTCAATTCGCTCGCGCTCCTGGGCGCGCAGCTCGGGGTCGAGGTGCGCATAGCGTCCCCCAGGGGTTTCGGCCCCCCGGAATCGCTCGTGCGGAGGGCGCGGGAGCTGGGCGGCGACGTCCTGGTCTACGAGGACCCCCGCGAGGCCGTGAAGGGCGCGGACGTCGTTTACACCGACGTGTTCGTCAGCATGGGACAGGAATCCGAGCGCGCGGAAAGGATGAGGGCGTTCCTCCCGCGCTACCGCGTCACGCCCGAGCTGATCTCGGGGACCGGGCGGCGCTCCATCTTCATGCACTGCCTGCCGGCCCACAGGGGCGAGGAGGTCGAGGGCTCGGTCATCGACTCCGATTATTCGGTCGTGTTCGACCAGGCGGAGAACAAGATGCACGTGCAGAAGGCGCTCCTGGTCAGGCTCGCCCAAGAAGGTCATTTACGACCTCCCCGGCCCTGAACGGCACCAGATCCCCGTAGCCCTGGCCCACGCCCAGGTACCTGATCGGTTTCCTGAGCTCGTATGCCAGGGTGAGTATCACGCCCCCCCTGACGTCCGCGTCCAGCTTGGTCACGATCACGCTGTCCACGCCGACCTCCCGGTCGAACTCCTTGGCCTGCGCGACCGCGTCGTTGCCCGTCAGGGCGTCCACTATCATTATCCTCTCGTCGGCGCCGGCCACCTCGACCACCTTCCTCAGCTCGTCCATCAGGCGGGACCTCGTGTACATGCGCCCGGCCGTGTCGACGAGCACCGCGTCGTAGCGCCTCGATGCCGCGTGCTCCACTGCGTCCCTGGCCACGGCCGCCGGATCCGCGCCGTATCCCTGCGCGACGAGGTCCACCCCTATCCTCTGCGCGTGGAGGCCCAGCTGCTCTATCGCGCCGGCCCTGAAAGTGTCGGCGGCGGCCAGCAGCGGCCGGATCCCCCTCCCCTTCAGCGCGTATGCCACCTTGGCCACGGTCGTCGTCTTGCCGCCGCCGTTCACCCCCAGGAAGACCATGACGTAGGGCCTCTTGGAGGACACGCGGTCCTCGAGCGGCCCCGCCTCCAGCGGCTTCAGCGCGGACAGGAGGGCCTCCCTGATCCTCTCCTCCACGTCCTCGTCCTGGCGCCCGCGCCTCACCCTGATTCCCGAGAGCGCCTCCCTCAGCGCCCCCTCCAATCCCTCCGCGGCGTCGAGCGCCACCTCCCCCTCTATCAGCCGCCACTTGAGCTCCTCCAGCGCCTCCGATATCTCTCCCTCGCTCAGTTCCTTGGTCGTCAGGTTTTCCTTGAGGCCCGCCAGGGCGTCCCGGAGCTTGCCGAACATCAGGACATCATGCGCTCCCCATGGATTCCGCGGGACCCGCGGATCCTCCCTGATACAGCGCGCCGAGGCGATCCTCCAGCCTGGCGAGCTCCTCCTCCACCCTCTGCCTCTGGGTGGAAACCTCGCGCAGCGCGGCGTCCAGCTCCTGCACCTTCCTGTTGAGGAACTCGATGGTCCCGTTCCTGTCCTTCTTCACGAAAACGCCGGCGCCCACGGCGACCAGGTACTTGGCCGACCCGCTGACGCTGGCGGGCACGCTCACCCCGCCCCCCAGCGGCATCATGCACCCGATGTCGCCCTCGCCGCTCGGCAGGTTGTTTATCGAGTCGAGCGCCGCCCTGTGCTCGGCTATCAGCCTCGATACGAGCGTCTCGCGCGATATCAGTTCGCCCAGGTATTCCCTCAGAACCCTGGCGCTGTACGCGAGCGTCTGAAGATCCTGCTGCTCCGCCATGACGGCGCCGGCGGCTATCCGCCCTTAAAGACTTTACCCACGATGAACAGCTCGGGCCCCACGGTCTTGGAGCCCACGAGCACAGCCCTGCCGTTGGCGATTATCCCCGAGGACACGAACGGGATACCGCCGTTCACGGTCCCCCTGTCCACGTCGCCGACCCCGAGCGCGTCGGATATAGCGGCCATCTCGGAATCCGTCGCCAGCGGGTGCACGAGCGCCCCGGCGTTGTTCGCCGCCACGACCGCGCCCACCTGGTGAAACCCGGCCACCTCCATCCTCTCCACGCGCACGTCCAGGACGTCCCTGATCTGCGATATCTCCCGGGGTCCCAGTATATCGGACGCCACGGCGCCGTGGTCGTTGGCGGCCACGAGGTTGCCCACCGCCGTCGCCCTGGCGTCGAGGCGCTCGACGACCCTCCCCGGCATGGCTTCCCTCAGGGCCTTCAGCTCCCCGTCGTCCGCCATCCTGCTCACCAGCACGCCGTTCCTGTTCATGACCATGAGCGCGCCCAGCAGCCTGGTGCCCGCTATCGATGTGTGCAGCGGCGAGCTCCCCAGGAGCTCCGCCAGGCGCATCCCCTTATCGTCGGGGAATCCGCTCGGGATCAGCAGGAACTCATCGTCCGCCCTGGCGTACAGGCCTATGTTCGGATTATTGTACATCAGGACCCTGTAGATCTCCATGGAGCTCCTCTTCTAGGACGGGGATACCCTGTAGGTTTCCCTCTCCTCCTCGACCTCCTTCGCCACCTTGACCTTTATCCTCCGCCAGTTCGCCTGGATGCCCCTGGACCACACGAGGTCGTTCAGGGCGGGATCCAGCTTCACGAGCTCCGGCTTCGTCCTCATGTGGCGCGCCACGAAGCTCCTGATGATATACACGGCCTTCTCGGCGCGCCGATATTTCGGCGTGAGCAGCACTTCGTGGAGGGGTATCACGTATTCGCGCTCGGCCTGGCTCAAGGCGATTCACCCCATCTCACATGTCCAGCTTATTGGCCCTCCAGTTCCTCTGGGCGGGGCTGCGCATGACCTTCCTCTTGGTCTTCACGATCACCCACGTCGGAGGCGGCCTGTTCGACTTCAGATACGACATATAGCGGATCTTCTCCCCCGCGGTCTTCCTGCTGCTCATGGCCCGGCTTCCCACCTAAATGAACTTAAATTTTATCTCCCGCTGTCTGGGGGTGAGCTTGGCCAGGATCTCCCTCAGGTCATCGTCGTCCACGGGATTCCTTATCTTGCCCGCGAGGCCCAGCTGCAGGATGTAGTTCTCCACCTGTTCCGCGATGTCCGGCCGCACCATCCGCACGTTCGCCAGCCTCTCCCTGGCGTCGGACGTCAGGAAAACGCGCAGATACTGCTCCCTCAGGGCGCGTTCCTTCGCGCGCGCTTCCTCGTCCGAGTCCTTACGCTGATCCCAGCTCAACTCCACCGGCACCCGTTATCCTCGCTAGCTCGGGGTCCTCCTTAATTATTTCCCTGAAAATTTCCGTGCTAACGGCGTCCACGACGCTCCTCCCCTTCGAGGTCACGACCCTCCCCCTCGGGGTCTTCTCCACGAGCCCCGCGGCCTCCAGCTGGTGTATCGCGTGCCTGATTATCGAACTTCCCGATTCGACGTGGTGGGGCGGGGCGACGAGCTTCTTCTTCCTTCCCCCGTATTCGGAGCGCAGATCCTTCACGCTGACGGGGCCGTGCAGGTATATCTTCCTGAGCACCGATGCGCAGCGCGCGTACCACCACTCCCTCTCCGCGGGTGGCCTCTCGCGGCCGCTCGAGGTCTTCGCGTACGTCGCCCAGTCGGGGGGTTTGATCTCCGGGAACTGCTGCTTCAGATAGTCGGCCAGCTTGGGCAGGAGACGATCCGGCGGAATATCGTATGCGGTCGGCAATCCTGCCGCGGGTTCTCCGAGGGGACATAATAGTCTTTGCGCCGCAAATGACGGGCGCGGGGCCCGGGATTGCCCGTCCGATCGGCCGCATCGGCATCGGCCGCGTGCCCTCCGCGCCTTTTCCCCTCCGTACGGCACGCGGTACGTCGCGCCGCACAGGGAGCAGCGAAACACCAGGTTGCCGTTCCTTAGCCTCACGCTGCGCGAGACGCCGATCGGCGAATATCCCTTGCACTTCCTGCAATACACGAGCCTGTACTCGTACGGCTTCCTCACGTTGCCCTTCTCGAGCAACCTGCCGGCGTACCTCGCCAGCAGCTCACCCGCGTCCCCCCCGTACGCCGCGGACCTGTAGAGCGCGTCCAGTGCCAGCGCGCGGACGATGTCCCTCCTCCGCACGTGCGCCGCAGCGCGCGGTGCGCGTTAAGCTTTATTCAGGAACGCGCATGTCCCTCCGTGGACCGGCTGTCCCTCGTGGTGGTGGAGGCCGCCGTGGAGCTGGTGCCCCCCGGCATCTCGGATCATCCCTCGGTCCGGAGGTACGCGGAGAGGAGGGGAAGGAGGCCCGCCGCGGTCCTGCTGGACAGGAGCTACCACCACGCGGCCATGAAGGGGCTCAAGGATGCCCACAAAAGGGGGAGGCCCGACATAGTCTATCACATACTGCTGGACGCGATGGGCACGCCCCTCTACGCCGCCGGGAGGCTCGCGCTCTACGTGGATACGCGCGACGGAATGGTGATGAGGGTGGGCGAGGGCGTGCATCTGCCGAGGTCCTATCATAGATTTATAGGTTTACTTGAAGATTTATATTATAAAGGCGCTATAATAGCGGATAATGGCGAAGAACTCATGAGCATGAGGAGGATGCGGCTCCGGGATCTCATGGAGGAGCTGTCGCCGGATCGCGCGATACTCCTCAGGGAATCCGGCGCCGCGACTTCGCTGGGCGACCTGGCGGCGTCGCTCGCCTCCTCCGGAAATCCGCTGGTAGGCATAGGCGGGTTCCCGGCGGGCGATTTCTCGGACGAGGTCCTGGAGCTCTTTCCCGAGCGGGCGTCGCTCGGCGAGAGGTCCTACGACGCCAGCCTGCTGGCTTGCCGCCTGATATACGAGGTGGAGCGGGCGTCGCTCGGGGGTCCAAACACCTGAGCCGGATAGGGAACCCACCGCCCGGAGCCGTTCATCCGTATCCGGATCCTCCTCCACATGCCGTATGGGCGAACGGCGGGCCCACAGTATACGGCGCGTTCACGGCGTAGATCTGGAGCCGCCCCGCGGGAGGCCGCCCGGCGGAGGAACCGTTCACTGGGGGCCGTGCAACGGGACAACGCGGCTAACGCTTAAAGGGCGGCGGTGATTGGCCGGTATCGCGGCGGTCGTCTAGTCTGGACTAGGACGCTGGCCCTCCAAGCCAGCAATCGCGGGTTCAAATCCCGCCCGCCGCACCATTCCCCGGAATTACGCGCGCCGGAGGCAGCAAAGCTCCCGTGAGCGGATCCTCCTAAGGGGATTTGGCGGCGCTCCGAGCCCTTTCCACGAGCACCTCCGCTACCCTCGCGTCCACCCCTATGGGATCTGCTATTTTTACCGCGACCTTCCTTCCGTTCAGCTCCGCGTATCCGCCGGTGAGGCCCAGGGTCCTGGGGAAGTCCTTCTTCAGATGCGTTCCGAGCGATATGAACAGGGGAACGACGACAACGCCGTCGGCTCCCTTGGACACGAGGGCCTCCAGGGCCTCCCTCAGGCTCGGGGAGTTGTACTCCAGATACCCAACCTCCACGAGCTCGAAGTGCCCGGAGAGGAGCCTCCTGTACCCTTCGGCCACCTTGCTCCAGGAGGGATCCTTCGACCCGTGCAGTGCTAATAGGATGCCCATCACCGGGCCTTCAGCTCGCTTGGCCGGTTCTGCTCCTGTATATCCTTTAAGATATTGTTATCCGCTTCGACGTTGTCGCTCGGAGCCGTGTCATCATCAGCCCGCAGCATATCGTTCAGCGATCCTTTTCCCCGGTCCCCCTGACCTTCAGGACCAGCCCATCGAACCCCACGACGACGACCTCCTCACCCCTGCGCAGCCCACCGCCCTCCGAGCACGCCCTCCACACGAACCCCTCGACGCGGACCTCGCCGCACGGGTCGACGTTCCTGACGACCACTCCCCTCTTTCCGATCAGCGATTCCCTTCCGGTCAGCGACCCCCTCCTTCCATATCTTGCGAGGGACCTCACGTATATCGCGAGCGCCGCGCCCCCCACCGCTATTGCGGCCGCCGCGGCGTAAAATTCGGCGCCGTAAATGGAGGGGGAGACCTCCATGCCCTGTCCCAGCAGGTATATCCCGGCTATCCCGACCAGGACCGCCGCCAGGAACGCGAGCCCGTGTCCGGTCTTGAGCTCCAGTATCAGCAGCGCCGCGGATACTGCGAGCAGCGCGAGCCCCATGACCGATGCCCCGATCAGCTCGGCGCCCACCAGCCCCACCACCAGGGACACGGAGCCCGCCGCGCTCATGACGAACGTGGGATGGAGGACGTCCAGCGCTATCAGGATCAGCCCCAGCAGCATCAGTATGCCGTCGACCGTCGGGTTGCCTATGGCGCTCAGGAACTGATCGTAGTAGCCCTCGGAGAACTGCACCTGGGGAGCGCCGTAGACGCCGACCTCCTTCTCCGCGTCCGTGAGGTTGGCCGCCATGCCGTTCACCAGGTGGAGCCCGACCGCCTGCTGCGCGGTATACGACTCGTCGTACAGCACCATGTCGCCCGCCGCCGTGGAGTTCCTGTCCCATCTGTCGGCCTCGCTCTCCATGAGGGAGAGCATGGCCGCCTCCGTGTGGTTCTGCTCCAGCTGGGATCCGCCGACCACTATGGGGGTCGAGGGCCCGATTTCCGAGCCGGGGCCCATCAGTATCACGTTGGTGTCCATCGCTATGTAGCTCGCGGCGGATGCGGCGAGCCCGCCCGGGATCACGTACGTATAAACCGGTATCCCGGACTGATTCGCCTCGTTCAGGTACGATACGATCTTCAACATGTCGCCGAGGTATCCCCCGGGCGAGTTCATGACGAGCAGGATCGCGCTCGCGTTATGCGATATCGCGTATCCGACGGCCGCGCCGACCATCTCGGAGGAGCCGAGATCCACGGTGTAGCCCATGTCGACGACGACCACCGGTCCCTCCCGGCTGTACGCGTGCGCGGGGAGCGCCGCGGGCGATACCAGCATTAAAATGATCAGGACAAAAATAAGCTCAACGCGTCCCTTCATGGCGGGCACCCGCGTTCCCCGCTAGGGTTCAGCCTTCCCCTCGCTTCCCTCGTCCCCCGTCTTCCCCTCGGTTCCGCGTCCGCCCCTGCGCCTTCCCCCGCTTCGGCCCTCTCCCTTCGCTTCCTCGCTTATTCCCTTCTCCTTCTTCTCCTTCTTCTCCCCCGTCAGGTCCTCCACCCCGAGCAGGCCTATCGTGGACACGCCGGCTGACGGTATGTTCGCCGGTATTATGATCAGCGGCCCCCTGCCCTGGAGCCCGAGCTCGTAGAGCATGTTCATCCACCTTAACTGGAACGCCTTTTCGTTCCCCTTGTAGAGGTTGGCGGCATCCACCATCTTCTCGGCGGCCTGGACCTCGGCCAGCGCCAGCGTGACCCTGGCCCTCCTCTCCCTCTCCGCCTGCGCCTGCCTGGACATCGCGTCCTGCAGCGCCGACGGTATCTTTATGTCCCGGACCTCGACCGACGTCACCTTGACGCCCCAGGCCTCGGTCTTCTCATCGATGATCCTCCGCGCTATCTCGCCCACCTTTTCCCTCTCGGCGAGGAGCTCATCGAACATAGTCTGGCCTATGACCTCCCTGAGGGTCGTCTGCGAGGCATATCTCGTCGCGTCGATGTAGTTCTCGGCCTTGAGCACGCACTTCTCGGGATCCGCCACCATGGAGTACATGACGGCGTCGACGTCCACCGGGACGTTATCCTTGGTGAGCGTCTGCTCCACCATGAAAGAATATGTCTGGAGCCTCGTGCTGATCCTCATCGGAATCCTGCTTATGAAGGGCGTCACGTAGATGATTCCGGGCCCCTTCATCCCAGCATACCTTCCCAGGGTCAGCACGGGCGCCCTCTCCCACTCGTTCAGTATCTTTATCCCGCTCAGCAGTATGGCCAGCACTATTATGACGAGGAACGCCATTAGTAAATCCTCAATTACCCCAATTCATCGCAATGTGGACGGCGGTCCAATAAAAGGCATTCGCAGGAACGCGGATCCGCGCAGCGCTCCTCAAAACTCCGGCGGGCGATCCGCTGCACGATTCAATTTTCCGCATCGCGCTCCCTCCCGCCCTCGGCCGTGCTTTCGGCCATGACACATTTTCACCCTCTGAAGGAACGGGCTTTCTCCTCATTTCCCAAGATCACCATTAATGTAACAGTGCATCCAGCTGCTACCTCGCGCGGGACGAGAAATATATGCCGGCCGCCAGCAAGGAGTATCCGGCGAGTTCCGGCGCGGTGATGGCGACACCCATTATCATATAGCTGGATATTATCGAGAACGCCGGCACCAGGAACATGTATGGCGCCACCCTGCCGACCTCGTGCCTGGAGTAGAGGTACACGTAAATCGTGAAGGCTAGCGCGGTGCCCGGGAAGCCTATCATGATCAGGGCTACCACCAGGTGCGGGCTCCACACTATGCTGCCCGGGCCGCCCTCCAAAAATGCCAGGATTGCGGCCGCCGGCAACACGTAAAGCAGATGATACGCGTTCACGCGCGCGAAGTTCTCCCCGAGAAGGTACTTCCTGTAGACGATAGTCGCAAAGGACCAGCTGAGCGCCGCGAGCGACAACAGCACGAGGCCGAGCGCGGAGTAGACAGCTATTCCCCCAGAAAACAGCGTCATCATGCCGAGGAATCCGAAAGCCAGCCCCAGGGCGCGCAGGCGCGTCATCCTCTCCCCCAGGATGGCCGCGCCGAGCACCGTGACCAGCACCGGGTACGTGTATATTATGAGGGATGCCATTGAAGGTGACACCAGGTCCTCCCCGGAGAACCAGAGCAGCTGCATGAGCAATACGTCGAGCGCGCCGAACAGCGCTATCAGGAGATTCGTCCGGAGGCCGCCGGGAGGACGCAGGCTCCTCGGGGTCAGCAGGGCCAGGAACGGCAGGGCCACCAAGAGCCTGAGGAAAAGCAGCTGATACGGATCCACGTATTCAAGCGCGATCTTGACGAGCGGATAATTGATCCCCCAGAAGATGGCCATCGCCAGGAATGCCGGGACGTCGACGCTCCCCCGCCAATCCACGAATTTAAAGGGAAGACTAATTGCCATAAAAGATTAATGTCTGTAAAAAGGGTGCGGGCGGCTACGCGCGATAGGCCGCGTTGACCTCGTACGCGTCGATCTTCCAGCTCGGCTTCATGGAGCCGGCGACCTGCAGCAGGTGGTCGAGCGAATCGACGTTCCACCTGCAGATAGCGATGTTCTTGCCCTTGGCCATGAAGACCTCCTGGAGCTTGAGGCCGGGCGGCAACTTCCCACCCTTCGCCATGGCCAGGAGATCCCCGGCGAACTTATCGAATGCGGCCTTTTGCGAGTCGTTCCAGCTATGGACGACGATCACGTCAGTCATTAAGATATTTACTGCATTGTGCTTTATAGGTATTGTGTCGAAATTGCGCCTTCAAGGGCGCGGGCCCATTTGGGTCTTGAAAATATTTCATATTTATTTATAAGAATATGTGGAATGAGGAAGCCCGTTCCATCGTGGCTATATGGGCGGTCGAATCCTTGTCTATCGATTCACAGCGTGATGAACTACCCAGCCCGCGAGGGCTGGGCTTCCGCTTCCAAACCCCCTAGTGGGATAAACGGGGAGATCGATCATGTGAAAAGCTCGCATCATTCTTGCGCGGATAGTTAAGTAAATAGTTAAATAGCGGGCCCGGGGACGCAACGTAACGCAAGACGCCGGGACAGCGGTCCCGGGCGCTTTTGCTGAGAAGTTGAAAAATAGAAATGATAGAATACAGGAATGGATTTGAAGAGCTCGGATTGAGTGAAAACTTAGTAAGGGCTCTAAACGAAATGGGGTTTTCCGAGCCTTTCCCGATACAGCAGAGGGCGATAGTCCCCATGCTGGATGGAAAGGACGTTGTGGGACAGGCGAAGACCGGATCGGGTAAAACCGCGGCCTTCGGGCTGCCGTTGCTTCAGCTGGTCGACCCCAGGAAAAGGGCCATACAGGCGCTCGTGCTCTCCCCCACCAGGGAGCTCGCCGTCCAGATAACGAATGAGATCAGGAGAATGGGCAAATACACAGGCGCCAAGATCGCCGCGGTTTACGGCGGGCAGTCGATGAACATCCAGAGGGAGCAGATCGACAGGGGTTCGCAGATAGTGGTCGGAACGCCCGGGAGGATAATCGACCTGGTAAACAGGGGTTACCTGGACCTCTCCTCCGTGAAATATGCGGTCCTCGACGAAGCCGATAGGATGCTCGACATGGGGTTCATAGACGACGTGGAGCTGATCCTCGGCTGGCTCACGAATATGAGGCAGATGGCCCTGTTTTCGGCGACAATGCCGGATGAAATAGTGATGCTTGCCTCAAGGTACGCCAGAAATTATGAGAAGATAATTTTGAGCGCCGACGAGCTCTCAGTCGACGGGCTCGACCAGTATTATACTGTCGTAGGCGAGGATGAGAAGCTGGACAGGTTGATGCAAATAATAGGGGATGAGAAGCCCGAGAGTTGCCTGATCTTCTGCGGTACGAAGCGTAGAACCGGGAGGATCGCAAGTGAGCTGGGGTATCGCTTCGACGGCGTCGCCGCTATACACGGGGATCTCTCCCAGCCGCAGAGGGAGAGGGCGCTGAACGCATTCAGGAAGGGGAGGGCGGGCATTCTGGTCGCGACCGATGTCGCCGCCAGGGGGATAGACGTGCCCGGCATCAAGCTGATCGTGAACTACGACTTTCCGAACGAGCCTCTGATGTACTTCCACAGGGTCGGAAGGACCGCAAGGGCCGGGAACGGCGGGAGGTCTATTTCGCTGGTGACGAAGCACGACCTGGGCCTGTTATCGCAGGTGATGGGTATGACCGGGGCCATGATAAAGCCCCTGGAGCCCGGGGACGCTGAAAGGCTCAGGGCGCCGCGGGCAGCCCGGGAAGGCCGCGGACGCCGGCATGAAGGCGGCAGGGAGTATGGCCGGCATGAAGGCCGCGTTTGGAAGCGCAGAGACTGACATGTGAACCGAAATATTCTGAAGATTGGATTTCCGGCGCCATATGTGGGAATTGTGCGGACGCGCCGGGGGTGGGATTTGAACCCACATGGGCTTTCGCCCACAGGCTCTCCAGCCCTTCGAATGTGGATCTCGAGGCCTGCCCCTTAGCCGCTCGGGCACCCCGGCTCCACCGTGCTTAGCGCGACCATTCTAAAACGATTTCGGCCTCCTCGCGGCCCCCTGCGGCGCCCGATAATGACGGCCAGCCTCGCCCTACAGCGTGTCCGATGCCGTGTCCCGGCGGAGGAGCGATTCCTCATCCAGATCACCGATGGTACGGACGTTCCCCACCGGATGCGTTTCCAAACGGGAATTGCACGGGATGATTTTTGCGTCTACCGGCCGGGACGGGATGGGGTCAGAATCTTTATACCCGGTGATGGCGTCTTAGCCCGGTGCGGGGGTCGCCGAGCGGCCAAAGGCGCGGGGCTTAGGCCCCCGTCCCGCAGGGGTTCGTGGGTTCGAATCCCACCCCCCGCATCCTCGGCGAAATACTGCGCATGAACCACCGGCGCCCGGGCCTCTCGATTCCTCCGCAGGACCGCTCGTCCTCCACGGTGAACTATCCCTCCCTCGAGGGAGGGATCTTCCGCCCCAAACCCCCTAAGTGAGATAAGGTCGGGTCATTACTAAATCCCGCGCGCGGCGGAAACCTTATTGACGCGGTCGTTCACATAGCCCGGGGATGTATGGCCTCGAGACCAAGCTCTGGGCTGAGAAGAAATCCGTGTTGGGCAAGGAGCTCGCGGCGATCCTGGTCAGGCTCGGGGCCCTCAGATTCGGGAACTTCGTCCTCACCTCCGGCAGGACGAGCCCGTACTACATAGATCTCAGGCTGTTGCCGTCCTATCCGGGCGTCCTTGAGAGGATAGCCGACATGTACGTCGCGGTTATGGAGAACGAGATGGAGATCGGCGGGCTGAAGGTCGCCGGCATCCCCACGGCGGGCCTCCCACTGGCTACGGCCGTGAGCCTGAGGGCCAAGCTTCCCTTAATATATGTGAGGGAGACCCCCAAATTGCACGGCGAGATGAAGATGATAGAGGGTATACTTTCTAAGGGCGACGCCGTGGTTTTGATAGATGATCTGGCGACCACCGGCGGAAGCCTGCTCAAGGCCGCCGAGGCCGTGAGGATGTCGGGCGGCCGGGTGGAGCACGCGGTCGTCTTAATAGATCGGGAGGAGGGGGGATTCGAGAACCTGGCGAAGGCGGGCGTGAAGCTGCACGCCGTCTCCCGGATCAGCGAGCTGCTCTCATGGCTGGAGGTCGTGGGGGGCATACCGGCGGACCAGGTCGGCGTGATAAGGGAATACCTGAGCGCGAGGAGGTCCGGTGAAAATGCGCGATAGCAGATCGGGGATAGCCGATATACTGAGGAGGCGGGGCTTCATCAGGAAGGGCAGCTATCTGCTTCACCTGGGCAACTCGAGCGAGTTCTACGTGGATCTGAGGGCCCTGCCATCGTATCCGGACGACTTCGACCAGGTCACGTCCGCCCTCGCGGAGCTGCTGTCGACTGGCGTCGGCGACTTCGACAGGATAGCCGGCATAGGAGATGGAGCGGCCCCCCTCACGGTGGCGGTCAGCCTGAAGCTGCAGAAGCCGTACGTGATAGTCAAGAAGATGGAGGCGGACAACAGCTTCAGGGACCCCCTGCTGGGCGAGCTGAACCAGGGGGAGAGAGTGATATTGCTCGACGACGTCGCTTCGACCGGGGTGACCCTGGCGTGCGCCGCGTCCATAATCAGGGCATTTGGGGCCCGCGTCGATACGGCGGTCGTGCTGGTCGACAGGGAGCTCGGCGCCTCGGCGCTGCTCTCCGCATCCGGGATCAGGCTGTTCAGCGTCCTGAAGCTCAGCGAGATCCAGGTGGACGGCGAAGCGAGAGGCCGTCGAGGGCCTCCTTCCTGATCCTCCCGAGCTCGACCCCCGGGCTCCCGGACCTCATTATGCTCCTTCCCACGACTATCATATCGGCCCCGGCCGAGACGGCCCTGATGGCCTCTCCCCCCTGGATTCCTATGCCGGGCGAGATCACCACCATTTCATCGCCCACCGCGCGCCTCAGGGATTCTATGCGGTCCGGCCTCGTTGCCGGCGCTATTATACCGTCGGCCCCGAGTTCCCTTGCCATCGCCGCTATGGCGTCGGAGCACCCGGGATAGCAGAGCGACGCGCCGGGATTGGAAGTCTCGGCCACCACGAGGACGCCCCCGTCCCCCGCCGCCTCCAGGACGCTCGATACCACGTCCGATCCGAGGAATCCGTGCATGATCACCGCGTCCGCCCCCGCGTCGAGGAGCGTGCGCGCAAGCGCGCCGCTCACGTGCGGCACGTCCGCTATCTTCAGGTCAGCTATGACCGTGCCCCCGCCGGCGATTTCCCGGGCAGTCGACAGGGCGCCCAGTCCTCCGTGGAGGATCGGCATCCATCCGATCTTCAGGTTCAGCGCGCCCCCCTCGGAGAGGCCGCGCAGCGTGGACTCGACGCCGTCGCCCAGGGGATCGTCGATCGCCAGGATCACCGGATCCCTGGCGGATATCCTGCGGATATCCTCGGCGAATTTCCGGGGCCTGCTCAACTGATCGATCCGTCCCCCCCGGGCTGGCACGGCGCCCGGCGCCCCCCATCCATGCGCCGCGCCGGTCCATCGAGGACCTCCCCGGCCAACGGATCAGGCCTCCCTTATCCTTTCCAGGTATGAAAATGCGTTCCAGAGCGTAACCCTGGCGTACGACGGCATGTTCGGATCCTGCGCTATCTCCTCGAGCGCCGTCACGGCGTTGGCGGCCCTCACCGCCTGCGAAAGCGAGCTATCGTTCAGGGTATCTATGACGTCCTTTATGGAGCGCCTGACGTTTCTCGGGATAACCGTGTCATTTGCCAGCGACTGCAGTATGGCCACAGCCTGCCTGATGTTCTCCGCGTTATCATCCGGCATCGGTCACTACACCTCGTTTTAGACGGTGAATTGGCACTAGACTTAAACCTTACTAGATGGCGCATGGCGCACGTGAGCTCGAGGGACGTCAACCGGCTCGTAGTCGAGCTTATGCGCCGCGGCGCCAGCCTGCTCAGCGAGTCGTGTCCGACATGCGGCGGCATAATGCTCAGGTACAAGGGCGTGACATTCTGTCCGAGATGCTCCGGCTTCACGAGCGTGGAGGAGATCGAGGAGAAGCTGTCGGCGCCCGGGGATCTGCTCGGCGGCCTGGAGAAGCTGCTCTACGACGACCTCAGGAGGGGCATACAGGAGCTCAGGGACGCGAAGGACGCGGAGGATAGGAGCGCGTCGCTCAGATCCGTGAAGGAGGAGCTCGAGGTGCTCGAGATGCTCCTGAGGGTTAAGGATCGGATAGCCGGGAAATGACGTCCGCATGCGAGGTCGGATCCGCCGAGCTCGGTGCCCTGCTTTCCGCGGTGGAGGGACGGGACCCCTCCGCCGTGCGCATCGCCGCGGCCATCGGGGGTCCCCTCGGCGCCGAGCTCTCGCTCGCCGCGTCCCTGGCGCTGTCGGCCGGCCCGGGAACGGGGAGGAGGGGCCCCTTCATCGTGATAACCGGCATCGACAAGGCGGGCAAGGAGACTCACATATTCAATCCGGCGCGGATCCCCGGGATAAAGCCGCTGGTGGACCTCCTGGGCGAGATCGGATATCACCCGCTCGGCGTGCGCCAGCCGGAATACGGCTTCCTGAGCGGGCAGCTCATAAGGTCCTACCTGGGCCTCGACGCCGCATGTCGCATATCGGGGACCCTGTCGCCGGACACCGCCTGGATACTGTGGTCGCTCAACAGGGCCCTCGTGAATCCATCCGTCGAATTCTGGCTCTCCAGGGAGCGGGGGGCCGTCATCTCCAAGAGATGGAGCGAGAGCAATCTGGCCTATCACGCCGCGCAGGGCGTCAGCCCGGAGCGCATACTGGCGCTGGAATCCGGGTTCTCCCGGCCGGATCTCTTCGTGGTCCTCGACATAGACCCCGAGGAGGCCGCGCGCAGGATCGGCGGCGACGGGGACCTCTTCGAATCGCGGCGCCAGCTGCTCTCCGACGCGAGGGAAATGTTCATGGAGCTCGACAGGTACTTCCCGGGATCGGCGGTCATTTCGGTCGACGCCGCCGGCGACCCGGTCGCGGTCAACGGGTACCTCGTGGATCGCATAAGGGCGTTCCTCCGCAGGTGATCTCGAGGCCGTCGGGGACGTCCGCCGAGAACTCGGCCAGCGCACAGCGCGCGAGCCGCTCCTTCAGGCGGCCGTAGCTTCCGCGCAGCTCCACCAGCGGTATTCCGCCCAGCGCGCATCCGGAGACGAGCATGAGGTCCGCCTTCTCCACGAATATCGCCGAGGGCGCGAGCCCCTTCGCGGCGAGCGAGTACAGGACGTAGCTCCCCACGCTGCTCCCCACGGCGTACGGGAACATCAGCAGGGTCCCGCCCAGCTTGGCCCGTGCGGGCCGCAGGACCCCTTCCGGATCCACGTCGCCGAGCGGCGACACCGGCACGTCCAGGATCAGGGGCCTGCCGGCGCCCCTGCCCCCGACGAGCACCCTCCACCCGGCGACCAACGTCATCGCCCGCCGCGCACGAGCGTGGCGCGCCTGAACCTGCTCCTGTCGTCCATGGGCGCCGTCGCGTCGATGCCCCATTTGCCGGTGGCCAGCGTCGTCTGGTCGCTCGACGGATCGAGCGATGAGCCGCGCATCCCCGACAGCAGTATCAGATCCCTGTCGGGCTGAAACCTGGTGGCCAGCGCGAACTCGACGTCCTCCGGATTCCCCGGATCCACGTCCTCATCCACCACGATGACCATCTTGAGGGACGGATCGAACGCGAACGCGGCTATTATCGCGGTCCTGGGATCGCTCTCCAGCCTCTTCTCCATCTGGATCACTGCGTGGAGCCAGCGTCCCCCGCCATCCGTCAGCACGACCCTTCTGACGCCGGGGAGAAGTCCGCTGAGCTGCTGCTCCAGCTTGACCTCTATCGGGAACGACATGAGGAACCTGTGCTCGGGTCCCCCGGCCAGGATGCCCCTGAAGACCGGCGCGTCGCCGACGTACATCCTCCGGAATTCCACGACCGGCTGCATCCTGGGCTTATCGATGAGGCCCAGCATGTCGACCATCGAGTCCGAGTCGACCGCGTCGTGTCTCACGACCCCCTCCAGAAGGACCTCACACCCGACCGGGACCTCGATGCCCCCGACCTCGGCGAACGGCAGGGTGCCCCCCGCCATGGCGTTCGCTATCCACGCCTCGTACGATCCGAACGGCGCCTGGTAAGCCGCCGCCAGCTCGACCACGGGGTTCGCCCCCACCTCCACGACTATCCTCAGGTCCTCGCCCATGGATTTCGCCTCCATGTACAGCCTGTGCAGGTGACGGTTCTCGACCATCCTTATGACGCCCCTGCGCGCGTCCAGGACCCTGATCCTGTGGATCGACGCGTTCGCGGCGCCGCTCTCGGGACCCCTGGTGAAGACGATCGAGCTCGTTATGTAGTTCCCCGCGTCCTCCTCGTAGTACTTCGGTACGGGCAGCGATCCCAGGTTCGGCTCGAACGGTCCCCTGAGCCCCAGATCCCCCAGCGAGGCCGGCGGCCTCGCGTCGGTCGACGCCCTGAGGAAATGTCCCCTGAGCTCCGCCTCATCTATCCCGAGCGCCAGCGCGGCGTATTTGTATCCCGAGAGCGTGTTGAACGCCACGGGGGAGGAGTAACCCTCCACGTCTATCAGCCCGGCCCTTTCCCCGAATCCCGCCATGATCGACGGGACGCCCTCGAGCGCGGCCGGGCCCGCGCCCTTCAGCTCCCCCGCGCCCTTCAGCCTTGCCAGATGCTCGCCCAGGCTCCGCACCGGTTCCACGGCCCTCCATCGCCGTACGGTCGGATTAATCTTATCCGTGGCTTCCGCGCGGCATCCGGTGGTTTGGAGCTGCTCATACTCCCGGAGGGCTCCGAGGAGAGGCTCGTCAGGAGGTCCCTCTCGCGCGGGCTCCTCCTGCTGGACTACTCCGGAAGGCTTTCCAGGGCACATCCGGAGTCATCCCTCCCCGCGATAGGCTCGGAGGGCATCGGCCAGGCGCTGGCCGACCTGACCTACGCGATGGCCGCGGGGACCAATTCGGGGGTGTGCGCCTACTCGCTCTCGGCGCTGTGGGCGCTCGCCTACATGGAGCGCGGCCTGAGGGGCTCCGTGACGGGCCTCACCTCGTTCGCCCTGAGGGCCAGGGAGGCATCTAGGGCGTTCAACAGGCAGCTGTGCATAGTCGCCGAGAAATGGCTCCAGGACCGGCACAGCTATGTGTACAATATATATAGATATGCGGCCGATACCGTCACAATAGTCCGATCGCGATCGCCGCCGAGCGGGCCTATCACTCGACCCTCGGAGCGAGGTAGAACTCCATGACGCTGCCGCGCTCGTCCAGCGGGAAAGCCAGCTTTATCGGCATCTTACTCGAGAACTCCAGGGTAGATACCTCGGCCGGCTTGACGCTCTTCACGAAGTCCGACAGGTATTCCAGGCTGTACGTCGCCTCGCTCGGCTCCTTCACGAGCATCTCGAGAAGATCCGGGTCGTTCTTCGTGATCCTCGCCCGGACCTGTCCGAGCTCGCTCCTCCCGTAGAACTCCAGGGAGTCCTGCTGGGCCTTCAGCGTCACGTGGTCCGACACGGACTCCACGTCCTCCAGCACCTTCTTGAGCGATCTCTGGAGGATCTTCGCCTGCGCGTTGAATGAGAGCTTGGGCAGCGGCCTCAGCGCCTCGCCCGCCTCCACGAGCGGCACCACGAACTCCCTGTCGTAGCCGTCCTTCAGCCTGAACGTGAGGTTGCCCTCCCCCAGCTCTATCGTGATCCTGTCCTTCTTATCGGCGCGCTTCATCACCTTCCTCAGGTCGTCGATCCTGATCGATATCGTGGTGCTGGAACCGCAGCTGTACTCCTCGAACGACGCGCCCATCCACGACAGGCTGACCATCGCTACCCTTGAGGGATCCATCGCCCGCAGCGAGATGCCCTCGGGCGATACCTCGAACGACGCCTCCTCCACGAGGCCTGCCAGCGCGTCGGCGAGCGCCTTCCATGCATCAGGGTTGGAGCTTACTGCCCTGAATGACATCCCGCACGAAATTTAATCCCCGGCAATATAAGCATGATCTTCGCAATCCGCGATATCGGGACGCCGGACTGAAACCGCATCCGATGCGACGCCCGCTGCCCGGGCGTGAATGGGCGCGGGCCCGCCACGGGGACCCCTACCCTTATTAGCTCGAATGCGCGGATTCATCAGGGGCCGTCGGGGCGTGTCCGGGGTTTCGTTCGGCGCGGAGGAGCTCGGGGATCTGCCGTTTCTCCCCGAGGCGGGGGACCTCATAATGAGGAGGGGTTACGCCATGTCGATATCCGAGCTCGCGGAAAACTGGAACGAGCCGTTCATCAGGGCCGGGATCGATCGGGCCAGGAGCGCGGTGATCGGCGGAGGCATAGATCCGGGCGCGCTGGACGGCATGCCGCCGGAACATCGCATACTGTCGTTCGTCGTGGCGGCGCTGATCGTCAGGGCCACGGACAACCAGTACGCGATCAGGCGATTCGCGCTCGCGGAGGCCAGATACCTCGAGGATCGCGTGATGCGCAGGATCAGGACTAACGCCGAGGACGGAAGGTTGCTCCTCACCGCGATATACTCCAGGGTGCTGGGCATGCCGCTCGTCGCCTCGGCGCGCAGGATCGGCGGCCAAGTTTTCGACGTGCGCCTGGGCCTCAAGCACTATCTATCGCTGTCCTCCTCCCTGGACGCTTCCAGGTGGGGAATAGTCACCAGGGCGGTGGACGGGGGCCAGGTCTACATGAAACTGGAGGACGCCTCGAGGCTGCTCAGGAGCGGGATCGCCGGCATAATAGAGAACCGCATAATGTCCATGAAGATAGCGGATCTGCCCGGCCCGCTCGCGGAGGAGGCCTCCGGGCTCCTCAAGGAGATGGCGAGGACGCGCCCGTCCGCCCCCGCCGGGAACGCGCCTATCGACCGGAGCCGGTATCCGCCATGCGTCAGGTCCCTCCTGAAACGCCTGGAATCCGGCGAGAACCTGCCGCACTCCGCCAGGTTCTTCCTGGCCACCTTCATGGTGAACGCGGGCGTCCCAATAGACGACGTGGTGGCGGCGTTCTCGCGCTCGCCGGACTTCAACGAGCGGATAACCAGGTACCAGGTGGAGCACATAGCCGGCATCAAGGGCGGAAAGCGCTACAGCGTTCCATCGTGCTCCAAGCTGGAGGCGCAGGGCCTGTGCGCGCGCGACGAGACGTGCAACGACATAAGGAGCCCCATGTCGTATCCCGGGCGCAGGGGGATTCCCAGGCCGGACGGAGGTGGAGGGGGTGGCGGAGGGACGGGGATTAGGCGCAGAAGAGATAGAATTTCTGAGGACGAGCTATAGGGAATATTATTACCGCGCCTCGGCCTCGCTGTGGATACCGCACCACCTGGAGTCGCGCGAGATCGGATTCCTCACGTTCGATGGCTACTTCAGGCGCCACCTGCGCGCGAACTCGCCCGGGGAATTCACGACGTCGATCCTGAGGGAGGTGCCGTGGGGGGTCTTCTACTCCGTATCCCTCTACGAGGATCCGGAGAATCCGGAGATGGACAGGAAGGGATGGATGGGCGCCGACATAGCGTTCGACATCGACGTCAAGGACCTCCATCCGCAGTGCATCGACGAGCACGACTTCCTGATCTGCGGCGACGGATCCGTGCACGCCCTCGCCGACGGATCCCCGGGATGCCGCAGGGTGGACTGGGTCTGCCCGAACTGCGTGGAGGTCGGGAGGAGGGAGGTCCTGAAGCTCCTCGACGTACTACAGCGCGACCTCGGCATGCGGCCCGACGCGATATCGATCTACTTCTCGGGCCACAGGGGATTCCACCTGCACGTCGAGGACGAGGAGCTGCTCGACATCGGCAGGGAGGCCAGGGCCCAGATAGTCGATTACCTGACGCTCAGCTCGTACAATCCCGGGCTCGCTGAGGGATTTCTCCGGACATCCGGCGCGTATCTGGACACGCTGGTCGGCTGGCCCAGGAGGATAGCCGACGCGCTCCGCCGCAGGTACGGGATATCGCCAACTCTTGACGCGCTCGCGGCCGTCACCAGGGGGAACGTGGATGCCGCGATAGAGGCCGCGGCATCCGAGGTGAGGGTGCGCGTGGATCCACAGGTCACCATGGACGTCTCCAGGATCTTCCGGCTGCCGACGTCCCTCAACGAGAAGACAGGCATGATGAAGCTCAGGTGCGACGACATAGTGACCTGCGATCCCCTGAGCGACGCGGTGGCGATAGGCGAGGAGCCGGTTAAGGTCGAGATATCGTACGCACCCAAGCTGCACCTGGGGGGCTACGTATACGGCCCGTTCAAACTGACGACGATGAGGCTGCCCGCGTTCGTGGCCGCTTTCCTGATCAGCAAGGGGGTGGCGAAAGTCGTTAAATAGGTCCGACCGCCGCCAGCGCACATGAGCCAGCACAGGCTGGAGGATTTCCTGAGCTACCTCTCCAGGGAGGCCGCCGCCGAGGAGCTCATGGCGGTCGACGAGGACCTGCTGGCCCGGGCATCCATCCTGTCGCAGGAGCTCATGGTCGACGAGGCACGCGGGGGCCCGGGATCCGAGATCGCCGGCAGGGTGATCGAGTACTATACCGCGCTGGTCGATTCCCTCCTCGAGCTCAGGCTGTCGAAGGCGTCCGGCCGGATCTCCGAGAGGGGGGTCGCCCCGAACACCTCGCTCCCCGAGGAGGGGCTCGTCAACGGTTTGCTGGAGAGGGCCATCCGCGCCGGGGGGCTCCTGGAAAGCGCCGTGAGGAACGGCAGCCCCCTGGTCCTGTACGCCGCCCGCTGGGAGGCATCCAGGGACATGGCCGCGCTGCTCATCAGGCAGGACGTCCCGGCCTTCAGGGGGGTAGATTTAAATAGCTACGGTCCATTCTCGTCCGGCGACGTGGCTATGGTGCCCAGAGAGGATGCCAGATCCCTAGTAGCGAAGGGTCATGCGGACGAGGTGGTGGTGCTGGGATGAAGATGCCGAACGTCGTCACGGCGTACTGTCCCAGGTGCCATAAACACACGGAGCACAGCGTCAGCATATACAAGAAGGGAAAGGACAGGAAGACCGCGTGGGGTGCCAGGCGCCATGAGTGGGAGAAGAAGGGGTACGGCGGCCAGAAGGAGCCTGAGCTGAAGAGGACGTCGAAAACGACGAAGAAGCAGACGCTCAAGCTCAAGTGCAGGGTGTGCGGCCACGTGACTATGAAGGAGGGAATGCGGCTCAAGAAGCTCGAGCTGGTCGAGGGCGGGAGGTCGAAGGGCAGTTGAAGAAGGAACAGGTACTGATACCGCTGCCGAGGAGCGCGTTCCTGCTCGTCAAGTGCCCGAGCTGCGGCGCCGAGCGCGTGATATTCTCGCACGCGAAAACCGTGGTCAAGTGCCCGAGCTGCGGCGCCGAGCTGGCCAAGCCGACGGGCGGCAGGGCCCAGATACTCGGGGAGATAGTCCGGAGACTTGACTAGTGCCCAGAGATTTCCCGAGGTAGGGGATTTAACGGTAGGCACCATCACAAGCGTCCAGTCGTTCGGGCTGTACGTGTCGCTCGACGAGTACGGCGGCATCCGCGGGTTCGTGCCCGTGAAGGAGATACCGAGCACGATGACGAGGAACCTCGTCAGCTTCTTCAAGCCGAAGCAGAAGATAGTGCTCAAGGTGCTATATTCCAATCCCGGCAAGCTCCAGGTCGACCTGTCGCTGAGGCGCGTGTCGGGCGACGAGAGGAGGAAGAGGATGCTCCAGTACCGGCAGGAGGTCGGGGCCGCGCGCGTCCTCGACGTCGCGAAGGCCAAGGCCGGCATCAAGGACGATCGCCAGCTCAGGGATGCCCTGGTCGCGGCGTTCGGGAGCCTCCGGGAATCGCTCGGGGCGCTCGTGGATGACAGGGCGAAGGTCCTGGAGGCGCTGGCCGGAGCCGCCAAGTCGATCGACCAGAACGCGCTCAACGTGTACCTGGAGACCGCGGCCCAGCTGGCGGGCGAGAGGCTGAAGCCCAGGAAGGCGTCGATCATGGCCGAGGTCAAGGCGTACTCGCCGGCGTCGAGCGGCATAAACGTGGTCAAGGAGGCGCTCATGGGGGCAGCGGACGCGGCCTCGTCCCTCGGGGCGCGCCCCCGGATAACCTATGCCGGAAGCCCGCGCTACCTGGTGAGGGTCGAGGCCGACAACTACAAGGCGGCGGAGGCCGCGCTGTCGGCGTTCGCCGAGAGCGCCGAGGAAGCGTTAAAGGGGAGGGGGCATTTCGAGCTCATCAGGGGCAAATGAGGCCTAAGCTTCTCAGGATCTGCAGGAAGTGCAACCGTTACACGTTTGAGCAGACATGTCCATTGTGCGGGGGGCCGACGGAGATAGCGCATCCTCCGCCCTTTTCACCCGATGACAAATACCTGGAGCTCAGGATAAAGGCCATGCGGGGGGAGGAAGGGAACGCTCAGGGTACGGGGGATAAGGGTTAGCGGCCCCCTGACGTCGGCGGTCCCCGACGTGGGCGCTCACATATTATCGGAGCTCGCGTCGGCGCGGGAGCCTGTTAACGTCGGCGACGTGCTGGTGATATCGTCGAAATATGTGGCGGTCGCCCAGGGGCGCTACTACAGCCTGGAGCGCGTGCACGCGCTGGAGGACGCGGTCGACATAGCCCGGGACGCCGGACAGCAGCCGGAGATCGTGGAGCTGGCGCTCAGGGAGTCCAGGCGCTTTCTGGGCCATGCGCTCGGTATAATTATAACGGTGAGGCAGGAGGGGATAACCCCGAACTCGTCCATCGATAGATCCAACGCCCCGGGGGGCGCGGTGATCCTTCCCCCGGGCAGGCCGTTCCAGACGGCGGACGAGATCAGGTGGAAGCTGGAGATGCTGGCGGGCGGGCGCGTGGGCGTCGTGCTCGCCGACAGCCGCGTGCTTCCGCTGCGGAGGGGCACCGTCGGGGTGGCCGTGGCCTACTCCGGCATAGAGGGCGTGCTGGATGAGCGCGGGTCGCCCGATCTGTTCGGCCGCAGGCTTCGCCACACGTACAGGGCGCTGGCCGACGAGATAGCATCCGCCGCGGAGATCGTCATGGGCGAATCCGGCGAGATGGTGCCGATGGCGATCATCGAGGGGCTGCTGGAATACGCGGATGGAAGGCGCCATGGCCCCGGCGAGACGTACGTCGATCCATCCGAATGCTTATACTTCAGGGGGATATCGGGCGCCAGGGGATGATGTGACTGATCTGCAGGCCTAAATATGGCCGAATGCACCTCTACTGATCCCCGCATCGATTTCCCGCGCGAGGCGCGGATATCCCATCGTCCACCGGGCCGGACGCTGCGGGATGGGTGCCCCCGTGCCCGGGCCGCCGGACGCGCTCGCCCGGATTAGGGTGAGCTTGAGAAAATAGGAAACGGGGCGCCTTCCCCCATTAGGATGAATTACCCCGCCCTGACGGACGGGGCTTCCCGCTTCATTACTCCACCTTGCCCGCTGACCGCGGGTGGAGGGCGGAGCTCCACGGGTTCCAGGGGTGGTTCCCACTCCTTCAGTATGTCGAGGAATGCGTTGTGGTCGCGGTCCACAGCTCGGCCGCACCCGGGACGGAAGAGGACGCGGTCGGAGAGCCTTATCCCCTTCGCGGGAGGGGTCTTCCGACCCCAAACCCCTAATGAGATAAATAGCGGTACACCGTCGAGCACCGCACGCCGGCAAATGGCTAAATGGATAATATGCTCGGCTTGGCCATATGTGAACTCGATACCGCATCTAGGGACCTTCATGCACCTGCTCTCGGCCGACACCTACGCGCGTTACCTGCTCATGAAGGGCGAGGAGGTCGTGGCGGTCTCGGGCTCGGACGAACACGGGACACCCATAGAGGTGGAGGCTATGCGCCGGGGGGTCAGCCCTCGCGAAATCACAGATGCCAACCACGAAATAATCAGGAAGCTCCTCGAGGAATACTCGATCGACGTCCTGTACTACACCAGGACCGAGTCCCCGGTGCACCGCGAATTCGTGGCGGATTTCTACAGGAAGGTCGACGAAAATGGATATGTATTCAAGGAGGACGTGGAGATGCCCTTCTGTCCCAAGGACGGCATTTTCCTCCCCGATCGCTTCGTGGTGGGCACGTGCCCCTACTGCGGGTACGCGAACGCCAAGGGCGACCAGTGCGATCGCTGTGGAAAGCTGCTGGAGCCGACGATGCTCATAGATCCCAGGTGCGCCATCTGCGGATCTAGGCCGGAGATCAGGAGGACGACCCACTGGTACTTCGACCTGCCGAAGCTCGAGGGCATGCTCAGGGAATATCTGCTGGCCAACGACAGGCTGCCGGACAACGCCAGGAACGCAAGCCTCCGCCTGCTTGAGGAGGGGCTCAGGCCCAGGGCGCTGACGCGCGACAACAGATGGGGCATACCCGCGCCGTTCCCGGGCGCCGACGGCAAGACGATATACGTGTGGATGGAGGCCGTGCTCGGCTACCTATCCGCGGTGAAGGAGCTGGGCTTGAAATCCGGGGACCCCGGGATCCTCGAGCGGTTCTGGCTGTCCCCCGATGCGCGGCCGGTATGCTTCATAGGGAAGGACAACATACCGTTCCACACGATAATATTCCCCGCGCTCCTCATGGCCTCGGGCGAGAGGTACGCGCTTCCGTGGCAGGTGTCGTCCACCGAGTACGTGACCATGGACGGCGAGAAGTTCTCCAAGAGCGCGGGTGTGGGCGTGTGGATGGACAGGGCGCTCCGCGTGGCCGACGGCGAGATATGGAGGTTCGTCGCGATGCACGTGAGGCCGGAGTCGAGGGACGTCAGCTTCTCCTGGGGGGAGTTCATCAGGGTGGTGAACTCCGAGCTGAACGACAACCTGGGGAACTTCGCGCACAGGGTGCTCACCCTAGCATTCAGGAAATACGGGGGCAATCCGCCCCGCTGTGAACCCCGGGGCTCCCTGGTGGATGCGGCTGTCTCCGCGCTGGACGGGTATGTACACGACATGGACTCCTTCAGGATAAAGGACGGCACGAGGAGGATCCTGGAGCTATCGGCGGCCGGCAACGAGCACCTGAGCTCCGAGAAGCCGTGGGAGCTCATCAGGTCGCGCGATCCCCGGGCGGACGAGGCCCTGTGCGCCTACCTCTCGGCGCTGGACGCGATCGCGATGATGATGTACCCGTTCATGCCGAGGAGGTCCGCGAGGCTCTGGGGGATGCTCGGCCGCGGCGGTACTCCGGAGGACTCGCGCATCCGGATGCCCCCGCCCGGGCGCGGCCCCCTGATGGAGCCCATCCCGCTCTTCCAGAAGGTGCCCGGTACCCCGGATGACCTGCAGCGCATTTACGATGGCGCCCCGGAAACGGGGAGCGGGGCGGTGGACTAGGAAGAAGAAAAGGATAATCGAGTCCCCATCGGACGCCCTCCGGGCCGGTAGTTCAGCGGTAGAATGCCCGCCTTGCACGCGGGAGGTCGCGGGTTCAAATCCCGCCCGGTCCATCGCCGAGGTAGCCGGAGGGTCGGCCTATCGCTTCTTATCCTCGGTAACCCGTCGCGGTAACTTGTATGTGAACTACCCCGCCCGCGAGGACGGGGCTTCCCGCTTCAAAGCCCCGCCTTACCCGCTGAAAGAGGGTAGAGGGCGAAGCTCCAAGGGCTCCAGGAGGTGTTCCCACCCCTTCAGTATATTTAGGGATTTGCTGTGGTCGCGGTCCGCGGTCCAGCCGCACCCGGGATAGAAGAAGACGCGGTCGGAGAGCCTCATCCCCCTTCGCGGGAGGGTCTTCCGCCCTCAAAACCCGTAAATGAGATAACACGGCGTCTGGGGCGGACGGACATGAGCCAGCTGGACAAGGATCACGTGCTCAAGTCGCCCACGGCGGACCTGATCAAGGAGCTGGGGACCGATCCGCAGCGGGGCCTCACGTCGGCGGATGCGGAGAATAGGTTGAGCCGCTACGGCCCGAACGAGGTCCCCGAGAAGCGCAGGAACCCCCTGAAATCGTTCGCCGGCAAGTTCTGGGGGCCCGGCGCCTGGGTCCTGATGGCGGCCGGCGCCCTGAGCGGCATCATGGGCAGATTACTGGACCTCTACGTCGTGGTGGCGCTGCTCTTCGTGAACGCGCTGATAAGCTGGATGCACGAGGAGAACGCCAACAGGGCGCTGGAGCTTCTGAAGAGCAAACTTCAGGTGCAGACCAGGGTGCTGCGCGACGGGGAATGGAAACAGGTGCCGGCGAGGCTCGTGGTGCCCGGGGACGTCGTCAGGATCAGGCTCGGCGACTTCGTGCCGGCCGACGTCAAGCTGGCGTCGGGCGATATAGAGGTCGACGAGTCGGCGCTCACCGGCGAGTCGCTCCCCCGCACCAAGGGACCGAACGACGTCGTGTATTCCGGGAGCATAGTGAGGAGGGGGGAGGCGACAGGGATAGTCGCGCTCACGGGCGTCAACACGTACTTCGGGAGGACGACCGAGCTCGTCAAGATAGCCAAGCCCCGCCCCAGGGTCGCGGCGGTCGTCAACAGGATAACCGTATGGATGGCGGCGGTCGCGATTGCGCTCATAGCGCTGCTCGCCGCGTCGACGGTCATCAGGGGACAGAACGTGATATCGGACCTGCCGCTCTTCCTGGTGCTGATACTTGCGTCGATACCGATTGCGCTCCCCGCGATGTTCTCGGTCAGCATGGCCATCGGGGCTCGCCAGCTAGCGGACTCCGGAGCCCTCGTGACGAAGCTCGAGGCGATAGAGGGCGGCGCCACGATGGACGTGCTGGTCTCCGATAAGACCGGGACGCTCACGCTCAATCAGCTCACGGTGAACGACGTGGTTCCCGCGTCGGTGGACGAGAACACCGTGGTGCTCTACGGCGCCCTGGCGTCCCAGGAGGCGAACCGGGATCCTATAGATCTGGCGTTCATATCGGAGGCCAGGAGGCGCGGGCTGGACCTCGGGAAATGCCAGCAGCTGTCGTTCACGCCGTTCGATCCCTCGACCAGGAGGACGGAGGCCGTGGTCAGGTGCGACGGCAGGGAGTTCACGGTCGCCAAGGGCGCTGTGGAGGTCATCTCGTCGCTGCACGGCCGGGATGCCACCCCGATGGCGGCACCCCTCGCCACGAAGGGCGAGCGCGTGCTGGCCGTCGCCTACAGGGACGACGGATCCTGGCGCCTCGCGGGGCTCGTGGGCATAAGGGATCCGCCGCGGCCGGACACCCCGAAGCTGATAGAGGCCCTGAGGGGCCTGGGCGTCAAGGTGAAGATGCTCACGGGCGACAACGTGGCGGTCGCGCGCTCGATAGCGTCGGAGATAGGCCTGGGCGACAAGGTGGTCAGGATGAGCGACGTCAAGGAGACGATGCAGACCGACGCCGTCGCGGCGGCATCGACAGTTGAAGCCGCCGACGCCGTCGCTGAGGCCTATCCGGAGGACAAGTTCACGCTGGTCAGGGGATTGCAGAGCAGGAGCCACGTCGTCGGGATGACGGGCGACGGCGTCAACGACGCCCCGGCCCTCAGGCAGGCCGACGTGGGCATCGCGGTGAGCAACGCCACGGACGTCGCGAAGGGCGCCGCGGCGGTCGTCCTGACGAAGCCCGGGCTGGGTAACATAGTCAGCCTCGTGAGCATAGGGAGGCAGGTCTACGAGAGGGTGGCGACGTGGATACTGAGCAGGCTCTCAAGGCTCTTCCAGAACGTCATATTCGTGGCGCTCGCCGCGATAATATTCGGGCTCTACGTGATAAACGCCCTCGGAATGCTCCTGCTGCTCTTCATGTTCGACTTCGTCACGCTGACGCAGGCGACCGACTACGTCGGCTGGTGGTCCGGCAGGCCGGTCTCGTGGCGCATAGGCGACTTCATGAAGGTCTCAGCCACGATGGGCATCGCGATGATTATCGAGGCGTTCGCCGCCACGTTCATCGGCCTGAGGTGGTTCGGCGTGACCCCGACCAACCTGCAGACGTTCGGCTTCCTCTTCCTGCTCTACAGCAATATATTCACGCTGCTGAACGTCCGCGAGCGCAGGAACTTCTGGAGGAGCGCGCCGAGCCGCACGATGCTCGTAGCGATGATAGCCGACATAGCCGCGGCGGCCGCTATAACGTTCCACGGCCTCCCCGGTATGCCGCCGCTGTCGCCGATGGCCATAGCGTTCGCCCTGGTGTTCTCAGCGGTGCTGTTCCTGGTGGCGAACAACTTCCTGAAGGTGCAGCTCTTCAGGAGGATAGTCATCTGAGGAGCGCGTAGATGAACGCGGAGTACACGGCCACGTTGACCAGCGTCACTATCGCGCCGGCCCTCAGGAACCTGGTGAAGGATATCGTCCTGCCGTGCCTGGATTCCAGCGATTCCAGCACGATTATGTTCGAGGCGGCGCCCAGCAGCGTGAGATTTCCTGCGATAGTCGATGCGTATGCCAGGGTCAACCACGCCCATATCGATCCGCCGCCGTAGCCTATCTGTCCCATGTACTGGACGAACAGGTTGACGAACGGGACGTTGCTCAGTATCTGGCTCAGCCCCACGGACACCGCGCTTATCTGGAGGATCCCCAGGATCCCCGACGTCGCGCGCGGCATCATCAGGTGCGCGAGCTCGTAGAACAGGCCGCTCCTCCAGACGCCGTACATCGTGATGAACATGGATATGAAGAATATGATGGTGCCCCACTCCACATTCTTTATCGTCTCCCTCGGATTCCTCACGAATATGTACACGCCGGCGGCCACGACGAACGGTATGAAGCCGACGTTCTGCACGTGCGGAAGCCCCCTCAGCTCAAGGATATCGTTCGCGATCAGAGCGGCTATGGCGGCGGCGATCCCGATCGCCGCGACCGCGGCATCCCTCCTGTCCTTCAGCGCCGGGGCCTTTGGATAGCCCGCCGCGGAAGCCCCCCCGCGGTAGAGCGCCATCACGATGGGCGGCAGTATCAGCAGGTTGACGAGCGTCGGGAGCGCCAGGTACTCCACGAACGTCACGAACGGGGCCCTGATGCCGGACTCCACGGCTATCAGTACGTTCTGGGGATTTCCAATCGGCGTGAAGACCGAGCCGATCGTGAGCGAGAACATGAGCAGGAGCACCATAGCCTCGGGGTCCACGCCGGCCGCGGCCGCCGCCGAAAGCGCTATCGGGACGCCCATCATCGCCACGGTGTCGTTCACCGAGATCGCCGCCAGAAGGCCGAACAGCAGGGCCGCCGCCGACATTATGCCCAGCCTCGACCTGAACCTCCCCATGAAGCTGTATGATACGTAGTCCAGGAGCCCCGAGCTCTCGGCCACCGAGACCAGGCTGAACATGCCTATCAGGAAGAGCACGACATCGTAGTTCACCGCGCTCCCTATGCTATCCACGGGCACCAGCCCGAGGATCACGCTCAGGAACGCGAGGAACGACATGAACGACCATATGGGTACCCTGGGGTATCTCACCCTGGTGATAAGGAACAGCGTCAGCGAGATCAGCATCGCGGCCGCTATCAGTTCATCGAGGCCGGGCATGCGCCGGGTATCATCAGGGGCCTGGTTAAAAAATGCGGGGGAATTCGGCCGCCGGCTTCGCTCCACGTGGACCGGCGTCATCGAACTAAGTGGCCCGGGGATGCGGAGGAACTCCGGCGGCCGCGGCGGGAAGCCGGCGCTTCAGACGCGGGCTGTTATCGTGGTCCCCTGTGAGGGGATATCCCTCGCGGGCGACGGAACCGCGCGCGGCTGCCGTTCCACGCCCGGCGCACAATCCTTTTCATGCGGTATTCATGTGAAAACCGGGTGAAAAGGCTATAAGCGGCCCTGGAACCCGACAGGTGACGCGGGGGTTGCCGAGCGGTCAAAGGCGCGAGGTTCAGGCCCTCGTCCCGTAGGGGTTCGTGGGTTCAAATCCCACCCCCCGCACCAGCCCGGCGCGTTCACCAAAATAATCGTAGCCGACATGCGATCCGATGGGCGTCGATCCGAGCGCGTCCACAGGAGGCCGGCAATGCGTTCGGCGGCAGCGTAATTGCTCCCATAAGGGGCTAACACAGATCCCCGGCCCGGGCCGCGAGAAGGTCAAATTCCATCCGGTATGTCGTTCCGGAGATGCGCGGTGCGGCGGTAGAATTTTAGGGCGCCTCCGCGACGGTGGCGATGCGGGGGTGCCCGAGCTCGGTCAAAGCCCTGGACGGGGCGACAAGAGGGGGCAGACATCGGCCCAGACTCAAGATCTGCTGCCGCAGGGCTTCGCGGGTTCAAGTCCCGCCCCCCGCACATTGCAAGCTTAATGAGGGTCCATCGGCATGTCAGGGGGCGTGTCGGACCGCGCGCAGTGGCCGGTCGAGCCCGGCGATTACGTGATAGGGAATCCCGAATCACCCGTGGCGATATCCACGCTATCTGACCTCGAATTACTGAGGGACCTGAAGGCACGCCTGGATCCCGGTAAATACGCTATACTGGGGGTCACCAGGACTCATAATATAGGGGTCGAGAAGCTCATCCGCAACATAGCGGCTAACCCGCACATAACGTACCTGGTGCTGGCCGGCCACGACTCCGAGTCGAGCCGCGTCGCCCCTGTAATACTCGCGCTCAGCCGCCGCTGGAACGGCCCCGACCTCACGATGTCGATCCAGGGCCGCGATGTCAACTTGGTGAACCTGACCCGGGAGGAGGTGGAGGAATTCAGGCGCAGGGTCAGGGTCATAGACATGTCGGGCGTCAGGGATCCCGAGGCCCTGGAGGACCTCGTGGACGGGCTCTCCCCTCGGAAATCCGCCGGGGGCCCATTGCGCGTCCCGGGCCGCGCCGGCTACGTGAAGGTCGAGGCGTCCGACGATGGCGATATAACGCTGGACGATAGAGGATTTTTCATAATTTACATAAATAAAGGCAGTAAGTATATAATATGCGAGCACTACGATAACGCAGGAAGGAAGACCGCTGAAATAGCGGGGAACTCCGCCCGCGCCATATATAAGACGGTCGTGAAGATGGGGCTGCTGTCCAGGCTGGATCACGCGGCATACCTGGGCAGGGAACTCGCCCGCGCCGAGTGCGCCCTCATGTCGGGGGAGGACTACATTCAGGACAGGGCATAACGTTTATAAACCCCTTCTCAGACCAGTAATGTTTGCTCGCGCGCACTAAGCAGCGGCGGCGTCGACGTCCAAGAGTGGGGTGCATCCCCAATCGATGGGGCGTCGACCTCCAATTGCGCGCATAAGATGGGGGTTCAACCAGGGGGGTTGAATCCGATGTGGGTCGTGCGGAATCCCTCCGTTAGAGAAAGTTAGGCGCCGTACTCCTTGATTCCGGTTGATCCTGCCGGACCCGACTGCTATCGGGGTGAGACTAAGCCATGCGAGTCGTGCGTCCCCTGGCACGCGGGGACGCGGCATACGGCTCAGTAACACGTAGCTAACCTGCCCTGAGGAGGGGGACATCCCCGGGAAACTGGGGCCGATCCCCCATAGACCTGGATTCCTGGAATGGTTTCAGGTTTAAAGGGCCTGTGCGCATCCTGCGCAGGTTCGCCTCAGGATGGGGCTGCGGCCCATCAGGTAGTTGGTGGGGTAAAGGCCTACCAAGCCGATAACGGGTACGGGCTCTGGAAGGAGGAGCCCGGAGATGGGCACTGAGACAAGGGCCCAGGCCCTACGGGGCGCAGCAGGCGCGAAAACTCCGCAATGTGGGAAACCACGACGGGGTTACCCCGAGTGTCGCCCGCTGAGGGTGACTTTTCTGGGGTCTAAAAAGCCCCGGGAATAAGGGGAGGGCAAGTCTGGTGTCAGCCGCCGCGGTAATACCAGCTCCCCGAGTGGTCGGGACGTTTATTGGGCCTAAAGCGCCCGTAGCCGGCCCGGTGTGTCTCCCGTTAAATCCGTCGGCTCAACCGGCGGACCGCGGGGGATACTATCGGGCTAGGGGGCGGGAGAGGTCGGGGGTACTCCTGGGGTAGGGGTAAAATCCTCTGATCCCGGGAAGACCACCGGTGGCGAAGGCGTCCGGCCAGAACGCGCCCGACGGTGAGGGGCGAAAGCTGGGGGAGCGAACCGGATTAGATACCCGGGTAGTCCCAGCTGTAAACGATGCAGGCTAGGTGCTGGAGGGGCTACGGGCCCCTCCAGCGCCGCAGGGAAGCCGTTAAGCCTGCCGCCTGGGGAGTACGGCCGCAAGGCTGAAACTTAAAGGAATTGGCGGGGGGGCACACAAGGGGTGAAGCCTGCGGTTCAATTGGAGTCAACGCCCGGAACCTTACCAGGGGTGACAGCAGGATGAAGGTCAGGTCAAAGACCTTACCTGACGCGCTGAGAGGAGGTGCATGGCCGTCGCCGGCTCGTGCCGTGAGGTGTCCTGTTAAGTCAGGAAACGAGCGAGACCCCCACTTCCAGTTGCCATTCCGTCCCCTCTAGGGATGGAAGGCGAACTGGCGGGACTGCCGCCGACAAGGCGGAGGAAGGAGGGGGCTACGGCAGGTCAGTATGCCCCGAAACCCCTGGGCTACACGCGGGCTGCAATGGTGGGGACAATGGGAGCCGAACTCGAAAGGGGGAGGTAATCCTCAAACCCCACCCCAGTTATGATTGAGGGCTGCAACTCGCCCTCATGAATCTGGAATCCCTAGTAACCGCGCGTCATCATCGCGCGGTGAATACGTCCCTGCCTCTTGCACACACCGCCCGTCGCTCCATCCGAGTCCATCATCAGTGAGGTGGCGTCGTGTTGGCGCCATCGAACTGGGGGTGGGCGAGGGGGGAGAAGTCGTAACAAGGTGGCCGTACCGGAAGGTGCGGCCGGATCACCTCCTATGGAAGCCTAACTTTCTCCGGAAATGGGATTCCGCACGACCGACTAAGGATGCAGCCCGTCAGGAAACTGATGGGCGAAGGGTGCAGTGGGGGCGAGGCATAAGTGGTCTGCTCCTCGCTCACACAATGTGCACCGTGCATAGGCGTGCAGACCGCTTCCGTGTTGTATCCGGCTAGGCGTGAAGACGCCGTCTGGAGGATGGCTTGGCTCGGGGGGCGAGGAAGGGCGTGGCAAGCTGCGATAAGCCCCGGGGAGGCGCATGCGGCCTTAGATCCGGGGATTCCCGAATGGGACCTCCCGGTGGAACTCGAATAGGGTTCCATCGTTCCCGGGGTTAATACCCGGGAGCGCGAACTCCCCGAACGGAAACATCCAAGTAGGGGAAGGAGGAGAAATCAAACGAGATTCCCTGAGTACCGGCGAGGGAAAGGGGAAGAGTCCAAACCGAATCCCGTGCGGTGACGTACGGGAGATGTAGCGTGCGGTCGATGGCTGCGCCTTGAGCGCAGCGCAACTTCATCCCCTAGTTGAAGTGGCCTGGAATGGCCCGCCGCAGAGGGTGAAAGCCCCGTAGGCGAAAGGGGATGGAGTGCGCGTCATCGGCCCGAGTACCTGGCCTTGGATTTGGCTAGGGAAGTTGGGGGCCAACGGCCTCTAAGGCTAAATACCTCCCGAGACCGATAGCGAACTAAGTACCGTGAGGGAACGCTGAAAAGAACCCCGAGAGGGGGGTGAAAAGAGCCTGAAACCAGACGGCTACATGGCGCGCCGCTCGAAAGGATCGTGCCGGTCCGGGTTCCGCAAGGGATCTGGGTCGCCGCGATCCGGGGTGGCGCGTTCCGTTTCGAACAACGGGCCAGGGAGTTCACTTTCACGGCGAGTTTAAGGGCTGCAAGCCCGAAGGCGAAGGGAAACCAAATTTCCGCAGCCTCCCCCTGGGAGGTGAGGGAAGGGGTCTGAAAGGGCCTTATAGCCGTGGGGGTGAGACTAGAAACCGGACGATCTAGCCCTGGGCAGGGCGAAGCCGGGGGAAACCCCGGTGGAGGCCCGTAGGGGTGCTGACGTGCAATTCGCGTCCTCGGACCTGGGGCTAGGGGCCAAAAGCCAATCTAGTCCGGTGATAGCTAGTTCCCGCCGAAGCAGATCGCAGTCTGGCCTGGGCTGAGGTGGCCGGTGCCGTAGAGCACCGATAGGGGGGCAAGGGGCGTTATGCCCCACTTCCCTTTCGAACTCCGAAGGTGTCGGCTCCTGAGAAGCCCAGAGGCGGGCTTGTGAGGGGTAAGCCCCACAGCCGAGAGGGGAACAACCCAGACTAAGGTTAAGGCCCCTAAGTGCCGGCTAAGTGTCAAACTGAAGGGCGTCTCTCCGCTAAGACAGCAGGGAGGTAGGCTCAGAAGCAGCCATCCTTTAAAGAGTGCGTAACAGCTCACCTGCCGAGCGGGGGGGCCCCGAAAATGGACGGGGCTAAGTCGGCCGCCGAGACCTTGGGCCACCCTCTGATTGAGGGTGGGCGGTAGGCGGGCGCGGAGGTTGGGCGGAAGCGGGGCCGTGAGGTCCCGTGGACCGACCCCCGTTGCAGATCCTGGTGGTAGTAACAGCCTAGCCGGGTTAAAACCCCGGCCGCCGGAAGGGCCAGGTTTTCCTGGCGACGCGCAGTCGGCCAGGAGTTAGCCGGTCCTAAGGATACCCCGAAAGGGCGTGTTCGAATGGGAAGCCGGTTAATATTCCGGCGCCGCGGTGTTTTCGCGCGCCCCTTGTGGGCGCACATTCCACCCCGTTGCCTCCGGATAGGGGGAGTGGGGCCGCCGCCCCATTTAACCGTTCGAGCCTGAGGGAGTGTCGTAATGACGGGAACTCAGGCGAGGCGGGAATAGCCCACTTTGTGGGTTCCCCCGAATCCGGGGGACAGTGAAAGCGGGATGGAAGAGAGGACACCGCGACCGTACCGAGAACCGACACTGGTGCCCTGGCTGCAGAAGCTAAGGCGTGTCGGGGGCACGGGGGGCGAGGGAACTCGGCAAATTGGCCCTGTAACTTCGGGAGAAGGGGTGCCTGCGTTCTTGGGCGAAAGCCCGGGATCGCAGGTCGCAGTGGCAAGGGGGTCCCGACTGTTTAATAAAAACACAGGTGGCTGCTAGCCCGAAAGGGTCAGTACAGCCGCTGAATCCTGGCCAGTGGGGGCACCTGAAACCCGGGCTCAACCGGGCCAAGGGCCTCTAAACGCCGGGAGTAACTCTGACTCTCTTAAGGTAGCCAAATGCCTTGTCGGGTAAGTTCCGACGCGCATGAATGGATCAACGAGGGCCCCACTGTCCCCGCCCCCCACCCGGTGAACCCACCTGGTGGATGAATAGTCCATCAACTCCCGTCGGGGAGAGAAGTCCCTGTGGAGCTTTACTGCAGCCCGTCGCTGTGCTGCGGTCGTGGATGCAGAGAGTAGCTGGGAGCGATGAAAGCGTTCCTCCGGGGACGCTGGATGCGAAAGTGTAACACCAGCCATTCGCGGCCGCGGCACTAACCGGAGGTAGAACCTTCGGGACAACGGCAGGTGGGCAGTTCGGCTGGGGCGGTCCCCCCTCGAAAAGATATCGAGGGGGCCCAAAGGTCGGCTCAGGCGGGTCAGAACCCCGCCGTAGAGGGCAAGGCCATAAGCCGGCCTGACTGGATCCCCAATTGCACCGGATCCAGAGGGGAAACCCGGGCCTAGCGAACCACCGTGTCCCCACCGTTGGGGGCCGGTGACGACGGAAAAGTTACCCCAGGGGTAACAGGCTCGTCGCGGGCGAGAGCTCTTATCGACCCCGCGGTTTGGTACATCGATGTCGGCTCTTCCTATCCTGGCCCTGCAGCAGGGGCCAAGGGTGGGGCTGTTCGCCCATTAAAAGGGATCGTGAGCTGGGTTTAGACCGTCGCGAGACAGGTCGGACTCTACCTGACGGGTGCGGTGGCCTCCTGAGGGGAAGCCGCCCTCAGTACGAGAGGAACGGGGTGGCGCGGCCTCTGGTGTACCGGTTGTCCGGTAGGGCAGGGGCCGGGCAGCTAAGCCGCTTGGGATAACCCCTGAAAGCATCTAAGGGGGAAGCCCTTCCCGAGACGAGGAGGCCGTCCGCGCCGGGGCTCCCGCGAGGGGGCTCCGGTGCGGTGGAGGGTCGCCGTAGAACACGGCGTTGATGGGGTGGCGGTGTAAGCCGGAAGGTCGCAAGGCCGACCGGTTCAGCCGGCCACTCCCAATAGCCCAACACGCCTACATTGAGGGTGCAACGCGGAAGCGGCGCATAAAGCCTATGCGCGGTGCCACATTCACGTTGAATTCCAGCGGTAGCTGTGCCGCTGAATCCGCGCGAGGGCGGATATCGCTGGATTCAGATGCCGAGCCTTCTGGAGGTCATCTCGCCGGCCAGCCTGCCGTCGCGCGTGTACAGGTGATAGGTATCCCTGGCGCGTTCCCTGTTCGAGCGGTGCACCTCGAGGAACGCGTTCAGCTTCTCGATCAGTATCTCCTTGAGCTCGCCCGACAGCATGGCACCGCTCCGGTAATCCTCCCTCAGCTTCTCGACCACGGAGTCGTCGGGCTCGAAGAACATGTAGAGCCACTGGAACGCGACGTCTACGTCGGGATTTCCGCCGTATCTCCTGTGCAGCTCGACAGTCGGCTGTCCCCCCGAGAACGCGTACTTCAACACCTTTCTCCTGACGGTCGCCGGGTCGTCCGAGAGGTAGATGGCGCCCTCCGGGCTGGACGCGCTCATCTTCCCCGCGGGCCCCGTGAGCGGCGGTACGAATTTGCTGTGGATTGCCGCGGTCTTGTAGAACCCCAGGTCCTCCGCTATATCCCTCTGTACCCTCCAGTAGGGATCCTGATCTATCGCCGCGGGTATCAGGCAGCGGCGCGCCTCGAACATCGTCGGGGCTATCTGCACGGCGGGATAGAACGACATCCCGATATTCGTCTCCCCCGTGAAGCCGAAGACCGCCTTCACGGTGTTGAACGTCAGCTTGGCCGCTATCCTGAGCACCAGCGGGTACATGTTGCCCATGTACTCAGTATCCTGGACCAGGAACGTCCTGTCCGGATCGAACCCGACCGCTATTATATCGAGCGCGTTCTCGTACGCCCATCTCCTGGTATCCTCAAGCCCCAGCCCCCTCCTGCGCTCCAGGAACTTCTCGTCATCCGTCAGCTGCACGTACACGTTGGTCCTCAGCTTATCCTGCAGCCATTTCGTGAAGTAGAACGGTATTATGTGCCCGACGTGCATGGGCCCGCTCGGTCCCCTGCCGGTGTACAGGAAGACCCCCTTCCCCGACTCCACGTCGTTGAGCGCGAGGTCCAGATCCCTGTGCGAGAAGAAGATCCCCCTCCTGAGCAGAAAATGATCTTCCCCGAGCACCGCCCTGAGACGCCCCAGCGTCGATCCATCGATGCGGCTGGTCCCGAATTCCTCCACGAGCCTCCCGTAGTCAACCTCGCCCTCAACCGACCAAGGCGTAACCTCGAAGTTCATCCGGTCACCAAAGGCGATCGACCATTCGGCTCACTATATATAATGTCTGGATAAAAAGCGTTCCGCTACTTGAAGTGCGCCGTGATGAATATCAGCACGAGGAAGACCGCGGCGACCACCCCCATGTACACGGTGAACATCGTGGACGACCTGCGCTGCTGCTTGCGGTCCTTCTCCATGCATTCCTTGGAGCAGTAGACCTGGCCCAGCGGTATCGCCTTGCCGCACACCTTGCAGTGCGTGTGCTGCGGCACGTTGAACTCCTCCTTCTCCTTCTTCGGCATGCCCGTAGGGGGATTCGCCGTGCCTAAAATTCCTTTCACACGGGTGGGCGCGGCGTCCAATTCGAGCCGCTGGCGGCCGGTGCCCGAAACGATGGATCAAAGAATCGTAATTCATAATTCGGTTTCAATACGTGATGCGCGTGCCCACGTCCTCCCCCTTGAGGGCGGCGAGTATACCATCGTAGCTGGTCACCACGGTCGGTATACTGGACCTGCCCAGTATGTGTATGGACACGTGATCCAGGAGCTCGTACGTGCCCGCCCTGTGCCCCGCGCCGCTCAGGAGGCGCGCGAGGTCGTCCACGCTCACGGATCTGAGCTTCACGGCGCCCGGGTTCTTCCGCGGATCCTCCGTGTACACGCCGTCCACGTCGGTCGCGTTCACCAGTATCTCGGCCCCCAGGCTCTCGGCGGCGAGTGCCGCCACCGCGTTCGTGCTCTGGCCCGGCTGGAGCCCTCCCATCACTATTATCCTCCTGTTGGACGCGCTCGCGGATAGTAGCTCGCCCAGCGTCTGGGGCACCGATGGATACGCGTGTCCGCCCAGCGCGGCGATCAGGAGTTCCGCGTTGGCCCTCGTTATCAGTATGCCGAGCTCGTCCAGCGCCGCCTCGCTGGCGCCCAGATCCCTCGCTGCACCGATGTATATCCTGGCTATGTTGCCGCCGCCGGCCACGGCCGCCACGCGCCACCCGATTTCCGCGGCCATCGCCAGCTGTTGCGCCACGCGCCGGACGATCTCGCCCCCCTTGTTCTGAAGGTCGAACACCGCCCCACTCACCTTCACCACCGCGAAGCGGTCCAAACCGGTCCCGATCGCTCGCCCCCCGGTTAAAACGTTTCCGAGCCGCCTTGGCCGCGCGGTCCATGCGCAGTTACTGCGCAACGGGTGAACTACCCCGCCCGCGAGGACGGGGCTTCCCGCTTCAAAGCCCCGCCTTGCCCGCTGAAAGAGGGTAGAGGGCGGAGCTCCACGGGCTCCAGGGGTGGTTCCCACACCTTCAGTATATTGAGGGACGCGTTGTGGTCGTGATCCGCGGCCCGGCCGCACCTGGGATAGAAGAAGACGCGGTCGGAGAGCGCCAGGTCCTCCCTCACGGGAGGGTCTTCCGACCCCAAAACCCCCAAAAGCATAAAAGGAACGATTGCGGCAGAACCGCGAACTTGCCGGGATACAACTCCGTGGCAATATACAAGATAAGGCGGCTCGTCTCGGAGCTGGAGAACGTCAGGGGGCGAGGGACGGAGCTCATATCGCTTTACGTGCCCCCGAATCGGCCGATACACGACGTGATAAATACCCTGAGGGAGGAGTACAGCACGGCCTCCAACATAAAGAGCGACACGACCAGGAACAACGTCCAGGACGCGCTGACGAAGATCATGCAGCGGCTCAAGCTGTACAGACGGCCTCCGCCCAACGGGCTCGCGGTGTTCTGCGGGGCGATCCCGACGCCCGGGAAGGATCTGGAGGAGTTCGTGCTCTACGAGATAGAGCCCCCGAAGCCGGTGCCCACGTTCCTGTATCGATGCGACGACCACTTCCACGTCGACATACTGAAGGACATGCTGAAGGAGACGGAAGTGGTCGGCATAATATCGCTCGATTCGTCGGAGGCGTCGTTCGGCATCCTCGCCGGAAATTCCCTCCAGATAGTGCAGAACATCACGTCCGGGGTGGGCGGAAAGCACAGACAGGGCGGCCAATCCGCGAGGAGGTTCGAGAGGCTGAGGGAGGTGGAGCTCAACGATTTCTTCACGAGGGTGGCGGATCACGCTGCTAAAATATTCATAGATCAGCACCAGATAAAGAAGTTAGTAATAAGTGGTCCGGGGCCTAATAAGGAGGATTTCTATAAACAGGGGTACCTGGATTACAGGCTGCAGAACATGGTGGTCGGCATAGTCGACACGTCATATGCGGGGGACGAGGGGGTTCGCGAGACCCTGGAGCGGGCCGCGGACCTCCTCAGGGACATCAGGCTGCTGGAGGAGAAGTCGCTCGTGGAGGAGTTCCTGAAGGAGGCGGGCAGCCCGAACGGGCTCGCCGTCTACGGGCTCAAGAACGTGCTCAGCGCCCTCCTGTCGGGCGCCGCCGACAAGGTCCTGATATCGGACGGTGTGAACATGAGGAGGCTGGAGTTCGTCTGCAACAAATGCGGGTACACATCGGAGAAATTCGTGGAGTCGAAGGACGAGGCGGGGGCGCTGGCCGCGGGGTCGCAGGAGAGGTGCCCATCGTGCGGATCCTCCGACTGGTCCTACAAGTCGATGGACCTCATCGACTACATAGAGGAGAAGGCGCAGGAGCTGGGCACCGACGTGGAGATGATATCGTCGGCGACCGAGCATGGACAAATGTTTAAGAGCTTTGGGGGGCTCGGCGCGCTGCTGAGGTACAGGGCGCAGGGATCGATCCATGAGCAGCTACAAGCCCAGGATAGAGGCCAAGCGGTGGGATAAATCGTGGGAGGGCGCGTTCCTAGACGAGTGGGATAAATCAAATATATATGAATTTAAGTTAAAAAATGGAGGGCGGGTCTATTCCATAGATACGCCCCCTCCCTACATAAACTCGCCGATCCATATAGGCCACGCCTACACGTATGTCTGGATGGACGCTATAGCCCGGTACAGGCGCATGAAGGGATTCGACGTCCTGTTTCCCCTCGGCCTGGACCGGAACGGGCTCCCGATAGAGGTACAGGTGGAGAAGGAGTACAAGATGAGCCCCCGGACTACCCCCAGGGAGGAGTTCCTGGGCAAGTGCCGGGAGCTCCTGAACAGGTATGAGGGTGTCACGCTGGGTTATTTCAAGCGCCTGGGGATCAGCTTCAACAGCTGGCGCGTATCCCACGCGCCGGGCGGCCTCTACGAGACCGATGACCCGGAGTTCAGGAGGCTGACCCAGGAGACGTTCATAGAACTGTACCGTAGGGGGCTGATATACGAGGGGAAGAAGACCGTCAACTACTGCCCCAGGTGCGGCACGACCATATCCGACGCGGAGGTCGAGTATGAGGACCTCGAGACGGATCTGGTCTACGTGCGCTTCGCGATCGAGGGAGGCGGCGAGGTGACGGTCGCGACCACTAGGCCGGAGCTGCTGGGCGCGTGCAAGGCGGTGATATTCAACCCGGACGACGACCGTTACCGGGACCTCAAAGGCAGGCGCGCCGTGGTGCCCATGTACGGAAGGAGCGTACCCATAATCCCGCACCCCTACGCCAAACCGGACTTCGGCACGGGGCTCGTCATGATATGCAGCTTCGGCGATTCCGCCGACCTGCAGGTATTCAGGGAGCTCGGCCTGGAGCCGACCTATCTCATAGGTGAGGACGGCAGAATGACGGGGGATGCCGGACCCTACGCCGGCCTCAGCGTGAAGGAGGCGCGCAGGCGGATCGTGGAGGATCTCCGGACCGGTGGATACCTGGTCAAAATCGAGAGGATAAGGCACAGGACGCCCGTCTGCTGGAGGTGCAAGACGCCGATAGAGCTCATAGCCAGCGACGAGTTCTTCGTCAAACAGGTGGCGTTCAGGGACGAGCTGCTGGGCGCCATGGGCGAGATGAATTTCCACTCGCCCAAGAGCGGGGAACTCCTCAGGAGCTGGATATCGAGCCTGAGCGAGGACTGGCCGATATCCAGGAAGCGCTACTACGGCACCGAGATCCCGCTGTGGTACTGCAGGAACTGCGGCGAGCGCATCGTCCCGCCGCCCGGCAAGTACTATCAGCCCTGGAGGGAGCCGCCCCCGGTCGACTCATGTCCCCGCTGCGGCTCGAGGGACTTCGTCGGGGAGACCAGGATCTTCGACACCTGGTTCGATTCGAGCAGCACGGTGGAATACGTGCTCGGTTACCTGTGGGACCGGGGCTTCTTCGACGGGAATTTCCCGGCATCCCTCCGTCCACAGGGGAAGGAGATAGTCAGAAGCTGGCTGTACTTCACATTCCTCAAATCGGTCCTCCTGTTCGGGAGGGCCCCCTTCAGGGACGTGTGGGTGCACATGCACGTTGTGGACGAGGAGGGCAGGAAGATGGCGAAGTCCCTGGGCAACGTCGTGGACCCGGGCGAGGTCATAGACAGGTACGGCGCGGAGGCGCTGAGGGCGTGGGCGTTCCTGGAAGGCGACATAACCGAGGGCGACATAAGGTGCTCGTACAGGAGGATCGAGGGCCACGCTAGATATCTCACCAAGCTCTGGAACCTAGCTAGGTTCGTGTCGTCGTTCCCGGCGGAACCCGGCTGCGAGCTGAACGTGGATACCGATCGCTGGATAGTCGCGGGACTCGGCAGGCTCGTGGAGGACGTCAATTCCCACAACGACTCATATGACTTCCACGCGGCCATGGACGCGATAAGGTCGTTCACGTGGGGCGTGTTCGCGGACCACTACGTGGAGATGGTGAAGGAGAGGGCGTACGGCCGCGGATTCGGCGACTCCGAGCGGGGATCCGCGTGGTGCGGCCTGCACACGGTCCTGAGGGGGATTTTGCTGCTGCAGGCGCCGATGCTGCCGTTCATAACGGACGCGATCTGGCGCCAGCTTTACTCGGTGGACGGGAGCTCCATACACGTACAGCGCTATCCGGAGCACATCGACCACGATAAATCCCTGCTCGATTACACGGACGACATAATCGAATTCAATTCGCGCATATGGACGGAGAAGAAGACGAGGGGCATCAGTTTCATGGATCCCATAGAGGCGCAGATCCCCGACAGGCTGCGCAGATTCGAACCGGATCTGGCGGCGCTGCACAGAATCCGGGGAAGGAGCTAGACGCCCGGGTCCCGGATTCGCATTCCGGGGGCCTTTGCCGATCGCCGGCGGCCTTTAGCCAGCTCCGCATGTCCGGCCCCGGATGGCGGGGTTCGTCGCAGTCATCGCGCGGAAACGACCTTGGCCCTTACCTCATAGGGGCTGAGGCGTGCTCCGCAGCGCGGGCATGTGTAGCCGAAGGGCCTCAGAACGACCTTCAGGGACTTCTCCTCCTCCGACTCGTAGATGACGTCCCCGCATGCCGGGCAAATTATCCTGAACAACCCAGCACAGGTTAGTCGCACCGGGCTAAAACCGTGCCGAACACTGCGTTAGACACGCATGTCATACGGGCTTCGCCCGCTATGTCGCGTTCCATCGCGATTCGCGGCACTTGATTGTGAACATCATGGAAAGCCAGTTCCATGCTTGTGAAATGTGCGGACCTGATGATGGATCGCAGCCCCGGCCGTTCCCGGGCCCAGTCAGGAGTACTGTCTCCACGTATAACCGCACTTGGTGCATCTGTAGAATATGGTCGGGGGTTCGTCCCCGCTTCTCGTCTGGACCAGCCACCAGTACGCCCGGTCGTTGCCGCACTTCGGGCACTCAATCTCGACCGTCGGCATCGTCTTCAGGTTCGCTATATCGGAATCCAGTACCTGGAGAGCTGTCTCCTTCGGCTCCCCCGTCTGAACGGCCATCTTCTCCTTCCCGGCCTCCACGGTATATCCGCAGCTTGGACAGACCCAGACGACCTTCCTCTCCTTCCCCGACTTCACCTGCCTGAGCAGCATCTTGGTGCCGCACTTCGGGCAGAACAACTACTGCTGCACCCCCAGCTCCTTGACCAGCTCGTTTCCCAGCGCGCCCAGTTCATCCCTGGCATGGCCGAGAGCCCTGAGCAATGCATCCCTGGGTTTCCCATCCTTCGCGCGCACGGCCAGGAAGTACTTCCTCTCGAGGGGATGGGACCTCCTGTAGGCCGCGAACTCCACGTTCTCATCGCTGAGGAGCTCCAGCTGGAGTATCTGCACGAGCGACAGGTCGGTGTCCTCGAGCTGGAGCTCCATCAGGCCGCCCTCCCTCCTGACGAGCTTGACATTCATAATAATGACGCGTGGCGATCGACGCATGGTTATAAGGCTTTGGTGAATTCGCCGGACGACGCTCACGAGAGGGCGTTCACGGAAAGGAAGTCCGGCGCCAGCTCGCGATACTCCCTGTTGCCGCACCTCAGGCATTTGACGTAGCCCCCCTGGTGCCTTGCGACCTTGCCGCCGCATCTGCTGCACCGGGTCCACAGGACGCCGCACCTGTCGTCCGAGATGGCGGCGAACGCTATTCCGTCCACCACCCCCAGCACCTTCGCCCTCACTATATCGTTGAGCTCAACCGGTGGGCCTTCCCTGCGGCCGCGGCGTCCCCCGGTCGCCAGTATTGCCGTGATGCCAGCCTTGCTTTCGTGATCATTTATCTTGTAAATTGTTATGCTGTACATATCCTCCGGGAGATCGTCGTCCACAGTTCCCACGACGTAATCGCCCGGCTTCGGCACCTCGCTCCTCATCGGCACGCCGGAGATCCTCAGTTCCTTGAGGATCGCGTTCAGGTCGAACTTCGATACCTTCGTCGCGCGCACGGTACCCTGCAGGTCCACGTAGAAGTCCCCGAAGGGCACCGCCTCCTCTATGACTGCCAGCCCGTCCCCGGGCGTAGCCCTGCCCGCCCTGCCCTTACCGGTCATAGCCCACCCACGCCCACAAGGGCATCCGGAGCAGTTCGTCCATATTCAAGCTTTTGCCCCGCAACATCCGCAACAGCTGTGCGGCCTGCGGGTATGCCAGGACCGGGCGATCCATCCCCACGCCGTCCAGGCCTATCCTGGGGCACGCGAGCACGATGAACGCGTCGACGTACTGCGCCGCGCCCAATCTGTCGGCCGTTATTTCATATAATGAATAATAATAGACGGACCTGCCCAGCCTCTCCAGCGCGCTCCCCAGGGCCCGCGCCAGGCCGACGTATCTCTGCCCGGTCTTCTCCCCGACCACGATCCCGAACGACCTGGCATCGATCGCCCTGTAGATGGCCAGCGCGGCGCGCCGCTCCATCATGATAGCGTCATCCTCGACGTCCGATACCTCGATGGACTCGGGATCCAGCAGCAGCGTGGTCCTGCCGGTCGCGGCCCTCATCGCGATCGCGTGGAACCTGCTGGATCCCAGGAATGCCATGCCGTCGACCGCGGATCCGTGCTTCCACGGGCCCGGGAACATGCAGCCGGTGATCTGCCACGCGAACAGCGGGCCGATCTTCTCGTCATCTCCGGGCTGAACGCCGATGCCCGCCTCCTCCAGGAACCTGGCAAGCGACCGGCGCGCCTTCCCGTAGTTGCTCGTCGAGAACAGCCCGATGCTCCTCCAGCCCCTCTCCACTGCGCGCCTCGAGAGCTCCGCCGCGAGCTCCCTCAATCTGCCGTCGGGCAGGAGGTACTCCACGTCTATGAGCACGGTGTCCCTCGAGAGGTCGACCGGCGAGAAATGGCCCAGGTTGAACACCACGTCGAGCCCCAGCGCCTCAGCCTGCTGATCCTGCAGGTCGCAGAAGCCGTACGTCGGATCCAGAATTATCACGGGCTCCACTCCCTCGTCCTTCAGGTGATCGTGGACCAGGCGGGCCGCGCCCTGGAGGCCATCCGGCGCCGCCACCCCGGCCCTCCTAGGCTTGAGCCTCTTCAATACGTCATCTATTTTACCCGTATCGACATATACATCTATTATGTCGCTCAAGCGATCACTCGGACGATGAATTCGCTATCTCGGATATCCTGAGCTCGGTCTTAACCGGGAGCTTGCTCGACGCCACCTCGAGCGCGCTCTTGGCCAGTTCCAGGTCGTCGCGCCTCACGTAGAGCTCGAAGAGCGCCGTGTCGTTGTCCACGCGCGCGGCCAGGCCCACCGGCTTGCCGAACGCCCTCCTCATTCCCTCCTGGAGCCTGTCGGCGCCCGCCGTCGCTATCATCTTGTTCTCCCTCAATATGACGTGCGGATACACCTTCACCACGAGGTAGTAGTTCGTCTCCCCGATGGTCTCTATGGTCTTGTTCGCCGCCACCCTGGCGGCCTCCAGCGCGTTGTGCCTTATCTGGGCGCGCTGCTTCGACACGAGCTCCAGCTTGAAATCGTAGCTGCCGTGTGGATTGCCCACGGTGAACTTGCTGACCTTGGGTTGCGGGCTTCCGTGTATGTATTCCCTTCTCACGTAGGGCATCCCCCTGGTGAGCTTGTAGTTGCTCCCCCTCAAGACGTCCCGCTGTGGATAAGGGGCAGATTTAAGCGTTCGGGGGTTCAAGGGAGCGGAAATCCCCATCGCGAGGTGGGTGATGTAGCCCCTTACGAGAGGCTTTTATGTCCGGTCTGAGCAGCGACTGATGTCTTGGCCACCGTGATGGGGATGGCCGGGCTTTCCCCGTGGAAAGTATGGGAGACGTCCGGGGATGGCCGCGCCTCCGCCGTCAGCATGACGGGATATTTCCCGTAATCCCCACGTAAACGTCTCAACGAACCGGGAAGCCCCGTCCGCGAGGGCGGGGTAGTTCACGCGTTCCCGGCGGTTCCGCGCGCGCGGGCCCCCCGGGATCCGGACGGCGATTGGCCCGGGGGTTCCGCGCCGCCGTCGGCCCGCGCGAGGAGTCCCCTGATGACGCCCATCAGCGAGCGCACCTCGGCCCTGTCGCCCCTCTGCGCAAGCCTCCTCAGCAGGACCGATATTTTCCGGGACCTCCCGGGTCCGTATTCAAGCGCGTCCATGGTCCTCGAGATCAACGCGTTGAATGCCGATAGCTCCTCCGCGCGCGCATGTGCAATGTGATACAACTCGTAGCCTGTGTGGTATCCCCTGGCTATCGCGTAGAGCATGATGGCCAGCGCGTGCGATATGTTGAGCGTCGGATAATCGGTCCACGTCGGCACGTGCATCACGAAGTCGCATTCGGCTATCTCGTCGTTGGTGAGGCCTATCGTGTCCCTTCCCAGTACTATCGCGACATCCTCCCTGTACGCGGCCATGTCGACCAGCTCCTCCGGCGTGATCCCTCTCCGGATGACCCTCCTGGAGGCGCCGAATACCTTGGCGGTGGTGGCTATCAGCAGGCCCCTCTCGCGGCGCAGCGAGCCTATGGACGGAAGGACGCGCGCGTTCTCCAGCACCCTTGATCCGTGCGCCGCGTACTTCATGGCGGTCTTGGAGCGCAGTTTGCGCTCGTCGCCGGAGATGACCACCAGGTCGGCGAGCCCGAAGTTGGCCATCGTGCGCGCCACGTAGCCCAGGTTCATGCTGCGCTGGGGATCCACGAACGCCACGGCCCATCTCCTGTAGGGCTCGACCGCCGCACCGCCGACACCGGCCGCCGCCATTCCTATATCGCATGCGGGCGGGCCGCGAATATTTAAGCGATGAACCGGCTTTGGGGAACGGAAAACCCGCCCCTTCAGGGGGATGTCCGGCCGGGCGCTTTGTCGCCGGAAACCCTCACCCTTATAGGGCGGAGGAAGGCCCGCATAGGACAAAGTCATGGTGACCAATCTCCCCGAGGAGGTCAGAGCGATATGGTCGCGCGCCATACTCACCAAGGATCCCAAGGTGAAGCTGGAGCTCCTGAGGCAGGTGTACTCCAAGATGCCCAAGCACAAGGGGACGGAGAACCTTCAGATGAACCTCAAGCGCCAGATAGCGAGCCTGGAGGTCGTCATAGAGGAGCAGGAGAGGAAGGCGAAGAAGAAGGGAAGCGGGGGCCTGGAGTGGGCGGTCAGGAAGACCGGGTTCCCCCAGCTGTCGGTGGTCGGCACCCTCGGGACGTCCGCCCGGGCGTTCGAGCTCATGACCGGCCTCAGGACGGAGCCGTTTCGGCTCTACGGATCCCCCCAGGTCGGCATCTACGAAGCGGGCGACGTGCCATTTCAGGTGGTATGGTCTCCGGTGGTCGGCATAGGAAGGTTGCTCCTCGGCAGGACCACCAGCGTCCTGCAGAACGCCGACCTGTTGCTGCTGGCCTCGGCGGACGCCCGGGAACTTGAGGACATGCTGGGCGTGCTGGACGAAATAGGGGTCATCCCCAGGAACGAGGATCTGGAGGTCGACGTGAGGGCCACAGCCAGCGGCGGCATAATCATCAGCGGAAACTCCGAATACCTGTCGGAGGAGGAGGTTAGGGAATACTTGAGGGGAATCAGGATCTACAATGCGCAGGTGAAATTGAGCGGGCACAGCAAGCTGGACGATCTGGAGGCGGCGTTGCTCGGCAGGCGCGTCAAGAAGTTCATCAAAATCGGATACGGGGGCAGGTTCGACATCGGCGATCTCCCCCTGATGAGGGATGAGGTAGCATCGGAGATCCTGCGCACGCTCGGCCTCATAAGGGTCTACACGAAGCCGCCGGACGAGGACGTGAAGAAACCGCCGCTTGTCATCGCGCGCGGATCCACCGTTCGCGACGCCACGCTGAGGGTGCACAGGCAGCTGGTGGAGACGTTCAGGTTCGCCAGGCTGTGGCGCGCCGGCTCCTCGAGCAGGGTGGGGCTCGACTACGTTCTGCAGGACATGGACATAGTGGAGATCAGGGCGTGAGGAATTCCAGGATCACCAGTTCCTCGAAGAACATCCTCAGGCGGCATCTCACGCGGCCGACGAGGCCGATCCCATTCGCCGCCTCATCCAGCTCCTCGGCGTTCTCCGACCCTATCAACGCGAAAGTGCGCCCGCCTCCCTTCAGGACATCCCTCGAGGATTCCAGGAAATGCAGCGCCACATCCGCGCCGCTTCCGCCGCCGCACACGGCGGGATCCTCCTCGCGCTCGCACGGCAGGTACGGAGGATTGAAGTACACGGCGTCAAACGATCCATTCCTGAAGGGCTCCGCCGCATCGCACACCACCGCGTCGGCCGGCATACCGCGCAGCCTTTCGCGCGCCGCCTCGGCCGCATCCGGATCCAGGTCCCCGCACACCGCCAGCCGCACAGCGCCGAGTTCCAGGAGCCCGTGGGTGGCGAAACCGGTCCCGCATCCGATCTCCAGTCCCCTTGCGATCCCCCGGGGCTCCAGCGCCTCGGCGACGCACTTCAGCAGAAATTCGGAGTCCTCATCCGGTTGGTATGGCCGCGGCAATGCCCAGCGCCTCCCTGGGTCCGAGCTCGCTCACCCGTCCGGTCCCGCATCCGATCTCCAGCCCGAGATCCCGGCACACCCTGGACAGGCGCTTCTTCCTGTACGAGAACAGCCTCCTGAGCTGCGATAGGATCCAGCGCGCCTCGCGATCCGACATGGCGACCCGGGGCCTCAGGATCAGCGTGCGCGAATTCACCTCGGGCATCGGCGAGAAGGATCCCGGGGGTACGACGGGTCCGGCGCTCATCCTGAACGCCAGCTGCGCGAACGCCGAAATCGCGCCGTATCCGCGCTTCCCGGGTTCCTCGATCAATTTACTCACGAACTCCTCCTGCAGGATCAGCGATGCCAGCTTGAAATCCTTTGCTGCTAACCACCTCAACATGTTGGATGATTCATAGTACGGTGGGCTGGATATCAGGTAGTCGAACCTCCTGATGGTGGAATATGCGTCCCCGCACACCAGCCCGAGGTTCCACGATCCTCCGATTTCATCCGCGGTCCTCCTGCACAGATCCTCGTCGAGTTCCACGCTGACCAGGAGCGAGCTGCTCCCGGAAAGTATGCGGCGCGTCAGGAACCCCCTTCCAGTACCTATCTCGGCCACGATCTCGTGCGGACCGGCGTCCCTCAGCGGCCACACCAGCGCGCGCGCCACGGCCTCGGACCTGAGGAAGTGCTGGCCCAGGAGGCGCCTGCGGTTCACGGCCTCTTTACGAAGAGGTACGTCTGCGTTCCCCCCTCCAGTTCCTCCATGATCCTCTTGGCCAGCTGCTTCTGCACGTCCTTCAGGCCGACGCGCTGCTCTATATCCTTGTAGGAGGTGAACGGCGATCTATCGCGTTCGTCCAGTATCTTCCTCAGCATCGCCTTTCCTATGCCGGGTATGAGTTCCAAGGCGTGCATCCTCGGGTTCAACGGCTGCGAGCCGTTGAAGAAGTCGATGAACTTCCGCTCCCTGGACTCCACAATCTTCTCCACGATGTCGGGCAGCACGCTCCTGGCGGTCGGCGTCAGGTCGGAGTACGACAACCTGCCGAGGACGCTGACCACCTTATCCCTCCGCTCCTTCCCTATGTACAGCTTCTCGCCTATGGTGTAAAGTACACCCTCTACCCCGAGCAATTCCAGGAAGGTCAGGTAATCCTCGCCCAGCGACTGGACGATGACGCCCTCCTTACCCCTGACGGTCTTGGCCCTGCCCCTGACCTCGATGTCCAGTACGTACGCGTATTCCTCGAACTTCTTCGGCTGCTGCTGACGTGGTCCCATCTCGTGCACGCTGCGAAGCAGCCATAACCGAGTTAAGTGCGTTTCGCGCCGCTCTCACCTATTACCCCCGATCTCCTCCGAGATTATCTTTAGCATCTCGTCCAGCGTCTCCGTCTTCAACATTTTGCGCCAGCCATTCGTCACCGACCTCAGTTCCTCCACGGTATTCGGCAATATATTGACGACCTCCACGGCCTCCTCTTCCGTAAGCCCAACCTCTGACACGAGCCTGTTTACAATCTTTCTAGCAGTCTGGCCATCAATTTTCGAAAATTTGTTAAGATAATCGAGGGTCCTCAGGAGCAGCTGATCCGATTCGACGTCCATTCCCTCCACAGCCTTTGTAAGTATCTCCTTTGCCTCGTGAATAGTTATCGTTTTTTTATTGATAATCTTGAAGGACATGCTCAGGCCCTCAGAGGTACCACGTGGTCAAGCCGCACTATCAGCACCTTTTCCTTCCTGGGGCTCAGGTTGATTCCAACTATCAGCGACCTCCTCCTGACCTCCTTCACTATCCCCACCCTGCCCTGATAGCGCCTGTGGGGGATCCCCTTCTGCTGGGACGGATTTATGTCTATCACGACGCGGTCTCCCGGCTCATATTCCTCGAGGAGACGGGACAGCCCTATCGGTTTCTCAATGGTCATGATGCCCCTGGTTTTCCTCCGGGGTCCCTTGTACTTGGGCAAGCTACCAGTCGGCCCCCGCGGTATCTATTATAACTTTTCCCATCGCCCGCGCGCGGGGCGGATCTACATCCCCGGGATGATCCCCCTCATCCGGGACTTCCTGAAGGCCTTCGCCAGCCTCTTGGCCTGTTCATATGACTTCAACAGGTCCCTGATATCCCTCTCGTCGACGCCGGCCCCCCTGGCTATCCTCCTCATCCTCTGGCCGTTTATGATCTCCGGATCATCCCTCTCCCGCGGCGTCATCGAGTTTATCGCGGCCCTCCACCTGACGATCTTGTCCTCCATGCCGTCCACGGCGTCCTTCGGCAGCTTTATCTGGGAACCGCCGGGCAGCATCTCCAGGAGCTTTGAGAACGGGCCCATTTTGCCCAGGCCCTCGAGCTGTTCCACGAAGTCGATCAGCGTGAATTTGCCCCTGCTGATGCGTTCCGCCTGCTCCTCATCTACGCTGCTCAGCCTCTGGAATTTCTGTACGAGCGAATCCAGGTCGCCCATGCCGAGCAGCCTCTCGGCGAACTTCCTGGGGGAGTACTCCTCGAAGTCCTCCAGTCCCTCCCCGGAAGACGTGAAATACACCTTGGCCCCCGTGACCGCCGCGGTGGTGAGGGCGCCGCCCCCCTTGGCGGAGCTGTCGAGCTTCGTCACTATCAATCCCCCAACCTTGGTGGATTCGGCGAACGCCCTGGCCTGCCTCTCCGCCTGCTGTCCTATGGTTGCATCGACCACCAGGAACGATATATCGGGGGAGATCGCGCGCTCTATTTCGCGCATCTCGTCCATGAGCTCCGTCTCATTCCGGTGCCTGCCGGCGGTGTCCACTATTATCACGTCGCATCCCCCCTCCTCGAGCAGCCCGGACCCCTTCCGGGCCAGCCCTATGGCGTCGCGCTCGCCCGGGTCGCCGTAGAACGGAACCTCTATCCTCTCCGCCAGTTGCTTCAACTGATCGTATGCCCCGGGCCTGTAGGTGTCAGCGGCCACCAGCCCCGGCCTGAACTTCCTCTCCCTGTAATAGAGCGCCAGCTTCGCCGCGGTGGTCGTCTTCCCGGATCCCTGGAGGCCCACCAGCATTATCCTGAGCGGCTTCCCTCCCCGGGGCGTGGGGGGTTTCACGTCCTCTCCCCCCAGTATGTTCACTATTTCATTGTATAATATGTATATAGCGTGCTCCTTCATTGAGATGCCCGGCGGAGGCCTCTCGCTCCTCAGGGAGTCCTCGAGCCTCTTCGACATATCCAGCACCAGCTTCACATTCACGTCGGCCTGCAGCAGAGCCCTCTGGATATCGTGCACGAAATCCCTCAGGGCCCTCTCGTCCACTACGCTCTTGCCCAGCAGCTTATCGACGGCGCCCTTGAGGCCGTCCCGGAGGCCTTCCAGCATATGCACGGGCCCGGTCAATCCTTGATTTCAAGCTTTGCCCTCTTTATCCTGAGCTCCCCCCAGTCGTGTCCCTGGACTATCTCGGCCTCGATTATCGAGATGCGCCCGCGGTAAAACGGCGCGTCCAACACGAACGTCTCGGCCTCGCCCCCGTCGAACGACGGATTGAAGCGATACTTCCTGCTCAGCTGGATTATCGTTTCGACGGATTGCGCGTCCAGCACGGATCCCAGCAGCTCCTTCCCCAGCCCGTAGGCCGATACGCGCGTCATCATCACGCGCATGCCGCTCCTCACGACCTCCCTCAAGTACTCCTCCTGATCAACCCCCCAGAGGGGCGCGATCGGCTCCAGGCCGCCCTCCCGGGCCAGCCTGTTGAACACGCCGCTTTGCCACCTGCTTATTATCGCGCCGGTGGCCGCGTAGCCCGCGCCGTAATTCGAGGCCGCCCGCCTCATGAGCCTGCCCAGCGCCTCCTCCTCCTGGCCGATCCCGGCGACCTCCAGGAGGACCGGCCTGCCCAGCGCCTCCCCCTGCAGCGGCGTCATCGACGCGTTGACCGAGTGCAGGAGCATGCTCTCCGCGTCGCGGGGGACCACCGTCATCAGGCAGCAGATCTCGTGCCCCCGCTCGCGGAGCTTCATGTACGCGAAGTTGCTGTCCTTGCCGCCGGAGAACAGGAGCGCAACCGGCCTCTCGTAACTCATAATCATCATCACCAGCTCAGACGGCTCTTCCGCCACTCATCGAGGCTGCGCGATCATCCGATTCATGGGGATAAAATTATTTCCATCCCCGCGCAGCCATGCCCATGGCCGGATGCGAGCCGGGGAAGCCTATCGCCAGGATCGCGCTTTACGTTAAGGACGCGATAAGGGAGCGCTCGCCGGATCTATACGGATCGTTGAGGGGGCTCCTCGAGGGCAACTTCGAGGTGGCGGGTCCCGCCGATGCGGAGGTCGCGGTGAGCGTGGGCGGCGACGGGACTTTCCTGGCCCTCGCGCGGTCCCTCCCCGAGGACACGCCGATACTCGGTATAAACATGGGGAGGCGCGGCGCCGTGACCGATGCGCTCCCGGAGGATCTCCCCATACTGGTCAGGAAGCTGAAGGAGGGATCGTACTGCGTCGAGGACAGGATGAAGCTGGAGGCGGTGCTGCCCACGGGGAGCTACGAGGCCATAAACGAATTTTACCTGGCCCGGAAATACGAGGGTTCAACTCCATATTACACGTTCCGGTACGACTCGAACGAGCTCTACTCGGACAGGATGGACGGCGCGATAATATCGACCCCCACCGGCTCCACCGGGTATAATCTGTCGGCCGGCGGCCCCGTGCTTCACGAATCGATGAGGTCCCTGGTCCTGACGCCCGTCCTGCCGCTGACCAAGATACCGTCGGTGGTGATACCCATGGACGATCATCACGAGGTAGAGGTGGAATCCTCGTCGCCGATCACGTTGCTCATAGACGGGCAACTGAAGCTGGATGATGGGATCAAATATTTACGGGTCAGGACTTCTAGGTACAGCCTGAAGGTCGTCAGGCTCAGACAGATACATTTTCAGCACCTGAAGAAGACGATGTGTCGGCAATGAGGTTCCTGGTGCTCGATACATCCGCGTTTGAGGGGGGATTGCCCGAGGCATCCGACTTCAGCCCGGTGATCACGCCCGGGGTCCTGAGGGAGCTGGAGAGGCGCGGCCGGCTCGCGGCCGCAGAGCCGCTGATAGATTCCGGCGCGATAGCAGTCATGGAACCCGGCGATTCGGACGTGGAGGCGGTCAGATCCAGGGCGAGATCCGTCGGCGACGAGCGCAGGCTATCCGGCGTCGACGTCGAGGTCCTCGCCGTAGCGCACATGCTGGCGGCCGGCGGGAACGCCGTCCGGATTTTAACGGACGATATATCCATACAGAACGTCGCCACGTCGCTCGGAATACCCGCCTCCGGATCCATCGTGGGGCACCGGCGGGCGATAAACTGGATCTACTACTGTCCCGGGTGCGGCGCGTCGTTCGAGAATCCCCCCGCCGACTCCACATGTCCGATCTGCGGGACCGCGCTGCGGCGCAAGCCCAGGAGCCGTGAAAACGTTCATAAAACGCCGCATTAACTGGCGTGACCGGGCCGGTCGTCTAGTGGTAGGATGCTCCCTTGGCATGGGAGAGGTCGGGGGTTCAAATCCCCCCCGGTCCACCATCGTCAGCCCGATCACAGAATATCCCGCGGCGCGGCCAGTCCCAGGGTTTCCACAGCGCGATCAGATCTATCATACTATTAGATGACAATCGAGTTATATTCTATATTTATAGATGATTACCGCAATATAATCAGTAATATTCTAATTTTAGATGCAATTTTCATAAGTCCCAAAAATACCGTCGGGATGTTTGCCGCGCGCGCAACCGGTGGCAGTAGCCCTTAATGCAAACACTAATAGGCAAGATGGCATAACAGGCTCGGTTGTGAGCGAGCTACAGGCGGGACCCCGCTCGGGTGAGTTGCCGCAGGAGACCCTGGAATGGTTCAAGGGCGACGAGCTCCGCGCCCGCGTCTTCTTCGAGAAGTACGCTTTGAAGGCCACGGATGGCTCTCCGCTCGAGATGACCCCGCCGGACATGTGGCGGAGGATCGCGCGCGAGATAGCCGGCGTCGAGCCCACACAGGAGAAACAGGGGGAATGGTACGAGAAATTCTACTGGTTGCTGGAGGACTTCAGGTTCGTGCCGGGCGGCCGCGTGATGTTCGGGGCCGGGAATCCGCGTAAGGTGACGCTGATAAACTGCTACTATCTCCCGGTAAAGGACGACAGCATAGAGGGGATCTTCGAGACCGCGGGCGACATGGCCAGGACCTACAGCTACGGCGGCGGAGTCGGCGTCGACATCTCCATACTGAGGCCCAGGGGCAGTCCCGTCCATAACTCCGCGCTCACGAGCACCGGCAGCATAAGCTTCATGGAGCTCTACAGCCTGGTCACCGGTACCATAGGACAGGCCGGGCGCAGGGGCGCGCTCATGATAACCATGAGGATAGAGCACCCGGATATCCCGGGCTTCATAGGGATAAAGGACGATCCGGAGCGCAGGAACGTAAGGTACGCCAACATAAGCGTGAAGGTCACCGATCAGTTCATGAAGGCCGTGCAGGACAATGCGGACTGGGAGTTCTGGTATCCCGAGCTCATGTATCCGGGCGACATCGAGAAGGACTTCGGGACCAGGGCCATCGAGCGGGCCCTGGACATGCTCCGGGACAGGCAGAGGGAGCATCCCGAGGATAACCTGTTCGTGGAGATAGATCCAGTTCACCAGAGCCCCTACGACTATCCGTCGATGTACCAGTACTGGACCACCACGAATGAGCTGAGGAAGCGCAAGGTCTACAATGTGATGAAGGCCAGGGACATATTCGACGAGCTGGTCGAGCGCGCGTGGAGCAGCGCCGAGCCCGGCATGATATTCTGGAGCACCGTGAAGGAGGAGAGCCCGAGCGAGTACGAACCAAAGCTCGCGGTGCAGGGCACCAACCCCTGCAGCGAGCAGCCCCTCGAGCCGTACGGCGCGTGCAACCTCGGAAACATAAACCTGGCCAGCATCGTAAGGGAACCGTTCACGGAGAAGGCCGCCATAGACTGGGATCTGCTGGAGAGGATTGTAAGGTACGCGGTGCGCTTTCTGGACGACGTCCTGGATTACAACAGGGACAAACATCCGCTGAAGGAGCAGCGTGAGCACAGCATGTACGGCAGGAGGATCGGCCTGGGGGTGACCGGGCTCGCCGACATGTTCGCCATGTTGAGGGTGCGCTACGACTCGGAGGACGCCCTCAGGATAGCGGACCAGGTCTTCTCGAAGATAAAGGAATGGTCGTACGATGAGAGCAGCAACATATCGGCGGAGAAGGGGCCATTCCCCGCGTTCAACGCCGATAAACACGTTAAGATGCCGTTCGTCTCCCGCCTGCCGGATCAGCTGAAGGATAAAATAGTCGCTCAGGGCCTCAGGAACGTCGCCCTGCTCACCGTTCCGCCGGTCGGCTCGGGCAGCATACTGGCGGGCGTGAGCAGCGGCATAGAGCCGATCTTCGCCGTCAGCTACAGGAGGAGGAGCGAGAGCCTGAGCAAGAAGGAGTACAAGGTTTATCACCCGACCGTCAAGGCATATATGGATAAATTCAATTTAAATGACGATTCGAAGCTGCCCGATTACTTCGTGGCCGCGCACGAGATAGACCCGGAGTTCAGGGTCAAGATGCAGGCCACAATACAGCGGCACGTGGATAGCGCGATATCGAGCACTGTCAATCTCCCGCAGGACATAAGCAAGGAGGAGGTCGCCAAGATCTACAGGATGGCGTGGGAAACCGGCTGCAAGGGAATAACCGTGTACAGGGAGGGAAGCAGGGAGGACGTGCTGGTGGCCGAGGGGGAGCAGGTATCCGAGCAGAAGGCACAGGCGGTGGAGATCAAGGCGGGGATGCCCAAGCCCCGGGCGCGCAGCTTCAGGCTGTACGGCATAACATACAAGTTCAAGACGGAGGCGGGCAACCTGTACGTCACAGTGAACAAGAACGGGGAGGGCCGCCCGTTCGAGGTCTTCGTGCAGATAGGCAAGAGCGGGTCCACGCTCGGATCCCTGGCGGAGGCGATAGGTCGCCTCGTGAGCCTGGCGCTCAGGAGCGGCGTCGATCCCCACGACGTGATAGACCAGCTCAAGGACATCAAGAGCGTGCCCACGAGGCAGGAGGGAGGAGTCATCATAAACTCGATACCGGATGCCATAGCCAAGGCGCTGGAGGTAGCCGTCAAGGAGGACGTCCGCAGCGAAGGCCACGAAGGGGGCGTGTTTCTGTCCCTGGGGCTCGAGGAGAAGAAGGAGGAACCCGGGCGCGGCGGGGACGATTCCGAGCTGGAGAAGGACGCGTACGATATATGTCCCGTATGCGGCGGCGTGATGATAAAGGTCGGCTCGTGCGCAACGTGCATGAGCTGCGGCTACTCGACGTGCAGCTGAGGGGGCGAAGCCGTCGTGGTGGGCCGGCCAGGAATTGAACCTGGGACCTCCGCCGTGTCAGAGCGGCGTCCTGACCAGACTAGACGACCGGCCCGTCTGTGCCTATAGGCTTCTCCCCTGCGTTCCGCAGGGAAGGCCCGGCCATCCCTATCGCCGTGGCCAAGGCACCAGTCACCATCCAGACCGGCTATAAAAACATCTCGTAAGGGGGGCTGTCCACCCCCTCACTGAAGGAAGATGACTTCTACCCACCCTTAAACCCCCAAATGTTAAATAATATTTCCCGGATCGGCGCACACATGGACTCCAGGATATCGGGCTTCCACAGGCTGAGCCGCGAGGAGCGGATAAGGGCGGTCGCTGAGTTCGCGGGATTGACCCCGGGCGACGTGGAGATGCTCAGGGCCGGATCCGGCCTCACCCCGGAGGCCGCCGACCTCATGTCGGAGAACGTGATAGGGCTCATGCAGCTCCCCCTGGGGGTGGCCACCAACTTCCTGGTGAACGGAAAGGACTACCTGGTTCCCATGGCCATAGAGGAGCCCTCGGTGATAGCGGCCGCGAGCAACGCCGCCAGGATCGCTAGGTTGAGGGGCGGCTTCAGGGCCTCCGCCGACAGATCAGTTACCGTGGGCCAGATACAGGTCACGGGAGTATCCGATCCGTTCGCGGCGCTGCAGCGCGTCCGCGAGCACGGCGAGGACCTGTTGAAAATTGCGAACGACACGAACCCGACGCTTCTGAAGGTGGGCGGCGGCGCCCTGGAACTGACGGGACGGGTGATAGATACCGAGCGCGGCAGGATGCTGATAATAGAGCTCCTGGTGGACGTCAAGGACGCGATGGGCGCCAACACGGTGAACACGATGGCGGAGGAAATAGCGCCATACGTCGAGGACTTGGCCGGGGGAAGGGTCAGGCTCAGGATACTCTCGAACCTCGCGACGCACAGGATGGCGCGGGCCTGGGCGACGTTCGACGCCGAGGCGACGGGCGGCCCCGATATAGTGGAGGGTATTCTGGACGCTTACGCGTTCGCCAACGCGGATCCATATCGCTGCGCGACCCACAATAAGGGCGTGATGAACGGCGTCGTGGCGGTGGCCATCGCGACGGGCAACGACACGAGGGCGCTGGAGGCCGGCGCGCACACATACGCGTCCCTGGGCGGCAGGTGCAGGTCGCTCACCAGGTGGGAGACGAACAAATCTGGGGATCTCGTCGGTAGCATAGAGATACCGGCCGCCGTCGGGACGATAGGCGGCGCCACATCCTCGCATCCGATAGCCAGGCTATCGCTCAAAATCCTAGGCGTCGGGAGCGCGCAGGAGCTGGCATCCGTGATGGCCTCCGCAGCGCTGGCGCAGAACTTCGCTGCGCTCAGGGCCCTTGTGAGGGAGGGGATACAGAAGGGGCACATGAAGCTGCACGCGAGGAATCTGGCCGTCATGGCGGGGGCGACGCCCGAGATACTCGACGAGGTTGTGGGGAGGCTCTACAAGCTCAAGCGCATTACATATGATGACGCGGTGCGCATAGTGGACGAGGTGAACGCTTCAAGGCGGAGATCCGGTGGAGCATAGTCCAGCCGCGTACGAATCATCAGGTCCCAAAAGCCCTCTCGCTCGTATGAGGGGTGGGCTTGAGGAAACGGCATCCCCTTTCGGTGTTGGTCGGATAAGACCGTTCGGTGGATTACATTTGCGCTTGCGCGCATCGACCTGAGGATGGGGCTGCCGAGGGGAGGACGGCCCTCGTCCGGGAGATAGCGCCGCGTCCTCGTCATCGTCTTATCTGACCAACACCTCCCCTTTCCCCCACTAAGTTAAAATGAAGGCGTTTGGCCTGAGTTAGCGCGCGGCGGTCGTCTAGTCTGGACCAGGACACCAGCCTGCCACGCTGGGGATCGCGGGTTCAAATCCCGCCCGCCGCATATCCCCAAAAATCACGCGTTGAGCCTTACACTAACATGCTAATTTTCAGGGGGTTTCAGCGCCCCCTTGGGGTGTTACCGGCTCCACGCGTGGGTCGGAGACACCTCTATATATCCCGCCCGGTGTAATCCATGCGAAATCGGAATTAACATGTTAATATTAAATTTATAAGTGAATTCTTATGGTTAATTTGCACATAATTCTGCATATTTTCAATCAGATTAAATCAATGGAACCGCGATAATACGTATAAACCAGTTGCATATTGCCGGCAATATGCAGTTATCCGGTTACGCGATATATCTGGATAACGTGAAGAAGGTGTACGGGGGGGCCGTGCCGACGGTGGCGCTCGACGGCGTGACCCTCGGCGTAAAGAGGGGCGAGATGATCTCAATAGTGGGGCCGTCGGGCTCCGGCAAATCCACGCTGCTGAACATTATGGGGGCGCTCGACAGGCCGACGAGCGGCGACGTCTTCATAGCCGGACGGGAAATATCGAGGCTTGGCGACGAGGAGCTGTCCAGGGTGAGGAACCGCTACATAGGATTCGTGTTTCAGGCCTTCAACCTGATAAACAGGATGAGCGTGCTGAGGAACGTGGAGCTGCCGCTCGTGGTCAGGGGGGTTCCCGCGGCCGAGAGGAGAAGGCGCGCACTGGACGCGCTGAAGTTGCTCGGCGTGGATCATCTGTGGGCAAAGAGCCCGCGCTTCCTGAGCGGAGGTGAGCAGCAGAGGGTGGCCATAGCCAGGGCGCTGATCGGCGATCCGGAGTTCGTGCTGGCCGATGAGCCGACGGGGAACTTGGATTCCAGGAACGCGGAGACGGTCATGCGCGCGCTGCTGAACGTGAACAGGGAGGCCGGAAAGACAGTGATAATTGTCACGCATAACATGGAGCTCGCGGCCATGACCGATAAGATATTCCGGATAAGGGATGGGAGGATAGAGGGCGTGGAGGTCCTGCACGGAGAGGTGGCCAGCGCATGAGCGGCGTCGGATCCAGGGCAGTTACCGCGTCCGCGTTGATCGCGGTGGCGATACTGATGCTCTCGATGTCGGCTTCGGCCGTCTTTGCGCAGCAGCTCACGACCGTACAGCCCGTGGTGATCACCTACTACTGCTGGGGCACGCCGTCATCGCAGCTATCACCGGCACCGGGGGCCGTATCAGTCCCGTTCACCGTCGAGGCAGTGGTGAATCCGACGACGGGCGGCGCGCCCACCACCCTGAGCTACGCCACGCTGAACGTCACCGGCACGCCCCTGACGAACTCCACGGGGGGATACGTGGCGACGGCCGCCCCCGCGGCCGTCGGGTCCAACGCGTATTATTTCACGTTCTACCTCGATATATCGGGGAACGCGACCCCGGGCGCCTATAACTCCACGCTCGACGTATACTATGGCCAGACACATACGTCCACATCGTCCAGCGGCACTTCCACCACGGTTGATTACTACGTCTACACGGATACCCTCAGCGTGGGCATTTATCAGAGGCCCACCCTCAACGTGACCGTCACGGCGCCCACGCTGTACGTGGGGCGCACCGGTACCCTGGTCGTCGACGTGAAAAACGCCGGCACGGCGTCCGTGCAGGACCTCGGCATCGGAGTTCAATCGCAGCTACCGCTGGTGAGCGGAAGCACCGGTACCTTGGGCTTGGGTACGCTGACCCCGGGCTCCGGCGAATCAGTCTCGTTCGGTATGCTCGCCGCACAACCCCCCGGCTACTATCCCGTACAGGTCACCGTGAGCTACGAGTACATGGGCGTGCAGTACGCGTCGGTCTACTACGCGAATGCCGACGTGATAGAACAGGTCGGCGGCATCTACGCGTACGCGTCGCCCTCGTCGATTCCCTATCAGAGGAACGACACTCTGTCGCTGTATCTTGTCAACGGGTTCAGCGGCGGCGTGGGGAACGTCGAGGTCACGCTTCAGCCTTCCTCATACTTCTACGTGGCTCAGGGCTATGGGCCGTTCCAGCTCGGGTCGATCGCCCCCGGCGGGTCCACGTCGCTGAACTTGAGCGTGATCCCCTTGGCCTCGTCCCCCGGGCCGGCGTCCCTCCAGCTAGAGGTATCATACTTGGAGGGAGGCACGCAGGAACAGACGACGATCTCCGTTCCGGTGTACCTTGAGGGCCAGGTCAGCATAAGCTTCAGCCAGGTGGCGCCCTCCGGGGCGCTCTATCCCGGATCCTCGGCGCAGATATCGGGGATCGTTCTGAATACTGGCACCAGCATCGCGTACTACGGCTCAGCATACGTCAACGGATCCATAGTCCAGGGGGCCCAACCGACGTATGTAGGCAACCTGCCCACGAACTCGCCCACGCCGTTCAGCGTGTCCTTCTCCGTGCCGCCGGGAACTGCGCCCGGGACGTATGTGGTGAACGTGGTGTTCTCATATCAGGACGAGCTTGGCCATATACACGCGGCTTCATATCCGCTCTACGTCGACGTCGTAAGCGCTCCCCCGGCGACGCCATCATCCGGGGCCCGCCACGGTTCCCTGTATGAATCGCTGCTGTTCATGTCGATAATAATATTGATAATTATAATTGCAGCGCTATCGTTCGTGCTGCTGCGCCGCAGGAGGCCGGCCTCGCCTTGAACATCGTTGAGGCATTCGCGTTCGCCTTCACAGCGCTGAAGGATAGAAGGGTCAGGTCAGCCCTGACCATAGTCGGCATAATGATAGGCCCTGCCGCAATAGTGGGCATAACGTCGCTCACCGGGGGGTACGGAGCTCAGATATCATCCCAGCTGCTCAAGCTGGGCACGAACACGATACTGGTCACGCCGTCCGGCAGTTACACGCTGACGCAGAAGGACGTCCAGATAATATCGTCGATACCGGGCGTCGCCGGCGCTTATCCCTTCTACGAGGTGCCTGCCTACATAAGCACGCCGGTCGGCAAGGAGACGGTCGGCGTGATAGCCATAGATCTGCAGGGGCTCATCAGGACCCTGCCCGGCCTCCAGTTGGGGAGCGGATATCTTCCGCCGCCTACCGAGGCCGCGGAGGCCGTCCTCGGATACTACGTGGCGAACCCCCAGAACTCGCAGATGCCCAGGTTCACGACGGGCGACGTGGTCGCGCTCAACACGGCGACGCCCCAGGGGACGGTGACCAGGAGCTTTCTGGTCGCCGGCGTCTTCAAGGAGGTCGGGCCGACGTTCATAGCCAACCTGGACCAATCCATATTCGTGCCCTTGGCCGCCGGCAGGGAGCTCACCGGGAGCTCTTATTACAGCGGGATCTTGGTATACGTATCCAGCTCAAGCGCGATAAATCAGACCGAGACGCGGATAAAGGCCATATACGGTGATCAGGTGCAGGCGCTCTCCACCCAGATGGGTATAAGCGTGGCTAACTCTATAATTGGATTCCTCGACATGCTTCTCGTATCAGCGGCCGGCGTATCGCTGCTCGTGGCGTTCGTCGGGGTGACCACCACCATGTACACGAGCGTCGTCGAGAGGACCAGGGAGATAGGGATATTGAAGGCGCTCGGCTTCACAAACCGCAGCGTGGTCTACATGTTCCTGGCGGAATCCATGGTCATGGGGCTCTTGGGCGGGGCCGTCGGCGTAGCGCTGGGGATAGGCGTAGCGTATGCCCTGACCGGCCTGATGCCGCGGCTGGGCGGCGGCTTCGGCGGGCCCTCGGGCGGGATGTCACTCGGCTACGCGAGCCCCGTTTTCTCGCCCACCACGATAGCGTTGACGCTGGTGCTCTCTGTCGCGATAGGGTTGATAGCGGGGCTGATACCCTCCTACAGGGCGGCCAAGATGGATCCCGTGGTCGCGCTCAGATACGAATGACTCCGATCCCCGCCCATAGCGCTTTTAGCATTAACATATTGATTATTAAATATAAAGAAGCTAACTATATGTGATAAAAGAACGACAAACCTCGCCCCTAGAAGGGGCGCGGGATAAAGCAAAAAACCAAGAAGACTATTTCTCTTTAAGATGCTCTCCTCCGGTCAACTCTTAGGACGTGAGGAGCGGGAGCCGATTCCTCCCACAATACCGGAGGGGGGCATCTACGAAGTCGAATTCAAGAACAGGAGGACGAATGTGGTCCGCCTCCTACCGAACGGCTTCCAAGAGAGGAAGCTCAGAAGGTTAGCGAACATCTCAGCAAGACTCTTCAACGAAGTCAACTATGAGAGGAGGCAACAGTTCTTTCGCGGAGAGAAAGTGGACTTCGAGAGGACGTGGGACAAATACTACGAGAAGTACAGGGAAGAACTGGGAGTTAACGCTCAAGCAGTCATGCAGAAGAACAACGAGGCCTGGAGCTCATTCTTCTCTCCACTGAAGCTGAAGAAAGAAGGAAAACTACCACCCTTCATGAAACACGTTAGTCCACCACGTTACTGGAAGGACAGAGAGACTAAGAAGAGGAAGCCCCTTCTGGTTGTCAGGTAGGACAGATACGTTGTGGACGAGCGGAACCACAGACTCATCCTCAGGGACTTCGGCCTCGAAATCGATTTTGCAGGTAGGTTAAGGTGGTATGGTAAACAAGGTAGGCTGGAGATATACTATGATGAGACGAGGAACGCATGGCACGTCTCCATCCCAGTTGATGTTGGAGTTGAGGAAACTAAAACGGGAAAGAAGAGCAAGTATATTGTTCACGGTGAAAGGAAAACCATTCAAGTCGAATCGCCCAGGGGAAACAAAGTCGCATCAATTGACTTAGGCATCAATGTTTTAGCAAGCGTAGTGACGAGCGACGGCACCTGGTTGCTCTACAAAGGTGTGAGGACTAAGGAGGACTACTTCTATTTCGAGAAGAGGATAGCACAGGTACAATCCCTGGCGGATAAGACGAGAAATCAGGGTGAATATGAAGCATTTGAGAAGTCGTTGGAAGAGAAGAGGAGGCTTTTTAAGAAATTAACCAGAAGGCTTCTTCACCTGTACAGAAGCTTCGCGTCCCACCTGGTGAAGGAGTTACACGAACTAGGTGCTTCAGTAATTTATCTGGGCTACCCCTTCAACATCGCTCAGGACAAGGGCAACAAGTTCACGGTAAACATGTGGTCTTACCGCAAGTTGATGGACATCATAGAACTGAAGGCTCAAGAGTACGGTATGAAGGTGTTTGAGGTTGTTGAGTATAATACCTCCAAGTACTGTGCTTATCACGGTGTGGAAGTCGAGAGGAGACCGAGGGGAGTAGTCAGTTGTCCTGCGGGACACAGACTGTATTCGGATCTAAACGGTGCGTTGAACATCCTCAAGAAAGCAGCGAACATAATGGTTTCAACAGTAAAGAGAGCGCTCTCTTTCATCGTAGATCACAACAGAGTAGCACCCGTAAAGGGGGTGTAACCCTTGAGACCTCGGGAACCCTCGCCCTTCAGGGCGTGGAGGAGGTCAGGTTATGTGGAAAACGGTTTTATAGCGACGATAGTCGGCCATTCCCCGAGGTGGTCGCTTCGCCCCCTAAATCATATGAGATAGTAGTTATCGGCGACCGGTGCAAGGAATGCTCGCTCTGCATCAACGTATGCCCGAAGGACGTGCTGGCTAGAGGCCAGAGGATGAATAAGAAGGGATACCGGGCAACCGCGCCCGTGAAGCCCGAGGCATGTGTCGGGTGCAGGGTCTGCGAATGGGCATGCCCCGATTTCGCGCTCTTCGTGAAGCCCTCGGATGAGGCAGTGGGCCGCGTCATATGGCCCGGCGAAGAGGAGGTGATTAAACGGTGAAGGCCGAGTTCCTCAACTCGAATCAGGCGGTCGCGGAAGGCGCCATGGCGGCAGGCCTCGGCGTCTACGTTGGATATCCGATAACGCCGTCCAGCGACATGTTCGAGTACCTCTCGGACGAACTGCCCAAGAAGGGCGGCGTCGTCTTCCAGGCCGAGGATGAAATAGCTTCCATAAACGCGCTCGTCGGCGCATCGCTGGCCGGAGCCAAGGCGATGACCGCCACCAGCGGTCCCGGGTTCAGCCTTATGATGGAGGGCATAGGCTTCGCCGCGATGGTCGAGGCGCCGCTCATGATAGTCGACGTCATGAGGGCCGGACCCAGCACGGGCATAGCGACCCAGATAGGACAGGGGGATATATTTCAGGCGAGATGGGGCTCACATGGCGTATATAACCTGGTCGCGTATGCGCCAGCCAGCGCGCAGGAAGCTTATGATTACGCGGTCAGGTCGTTCAACGCCGCGTACACCGTCAGGACCCCCGTCGTGCTGATGACCGATGCGGTATTGGCGCATACGAGGGAGAGGGTGATGCTCAGGGATCGCAGCGAGCTCGAGATAGTGGGCCGCAAGAAGCCCAACGTACCGCCCGATCAATATAGACCATATCGCCCCGATCCGGACGATCTGGTACCGCCCATGGCGATCTACGGCGAGGGCTATCATCCGATAGCCGAGAGCCTGTCCCACGATGAGAGGGGATATTACAAGACCGACGATGAGATCTACCGCGCGCTCGTGTCGCGTCTGGTGAGGAAGGTCACGGTGAACAAGCGGAAGCTCGTATCATCCAGGAGCTACTACGCGGACGATGCTGAGATACTTTTCGTCGCCATTGGATCGATGTCGAGGAACCTCCTGGCGCTGGTCAGGGACCTGAGGGCCCGCGGAATCAAGGCGGGCATGTTCCGCCCCATATCCCTCTGGCCGTTCGACGACGAGTCGTTCGTCGCGGCGGCCGCCCGCGCTAAGCGCATAGTGACCGTGGAGCTGAGCCAGGGTCAGCTGTACGAGATAATAAAGGGGATACTCTGGGATAACAGAGATAAGGTGGCCAATCCGACCGTCTATAACTTGGACATGCCTCTTCCGACGCTTCCGACGCCCGACGAGGTGTTGGGCGAAATAGAATCGAGGGGGTGGAAACTATGGTGATGCTGGAGCAGAAATCATCGCATCCACTGGACGCCTACATGAGGACGGACAGGCTGCCCCACATATGGTGCCCCGGATGCGGCATCGGCATAGCGCTACAGCAGTTCCTCTGGGCCGTCAAGGAGCTCCATGAGGAGGGTAAGCTTGATCCCAACCGGATAATGTTCGCCACCGGGATAGGTTGCACCGGTCGCGCCTCCGGATTCGTGAAGTTCGACAGCGCTCACACGCCGCACGGTCGCGCCATCCCGTTCGCGGTCGGCGTTAAGCTGGCGAATCCCAGCCTGATCCCCGTAGTCTTCAGCGGGGACGGCGACATCGCCTCCATAGGGGGCAATCACATGATGCACGCGGCCAGGAGGAACTTCGACATGCTGGTCATAATGGTGAACAACATGACGTACGGGCTGACCGGGGGCCAGCTGGCGCCCACGACCCCCTACTCGGTGTATTCCACGACGACTCCGAGCGGAAATCCGGAGCACCCGATAGATGCCACGAAAGTCGTCTACTCGATTTCGCCGAACTTCGTGGCTAGGATGAGCATCACGCACCCGAACATCATACGCGAGACGGTCAAGAAGGCCCTCATGATGAAGGGCTTCAGGTGGATCGAGGTCCTGTCGACGTGCCCGGAGATCTTCGGGAGGCACATAAATATGAAGGATCCATATGAATTATACTCTCGCCTGAAGAAAGTTGTCAAATTCAAAAAGATTACCAGCGCTAATGATATAAAATATGACTGGGACAACGAGATAACGTGCGGTGTGTTCACCGAGAAGAACGACCCGAGCTACATGGAGAGCTATCTGAGCATGTACTCGCTAAAGGAGAAGCTGGAGGCGCTTTCGCCATGAGCGCTGGATCCAAGCACGAGATAGTGATAGCTGGCAGGGGAGGCCAGGGGATACAGCTGGCGGGCTACATACTAGGTAAGGCGCTGATCTACGAGGGATACTACGTCGTGAACTCCGAGGAGTACAGCGCGGAGACAAGGGGTGGCGATTCGAAGGCGGAACTCATAGTCGCGAAGGACGAGGAGCCCGATCTGTTGACGGTACAGAGGGCCGACCTAGCGGCATTCATGTACACGGATCAGATGTCGAAATACTACAAGTTGATCGGCAAGTCCGCAACGCTGGTGCTGGACTCCACGTTCATAAAGGAGGCCCCGAAGGATGCGGGGGAGGCCTTCATGGTGCCCTTCACCGATATCGCGGAGAAGCAGGTGGGCAATATAAGGACGGCGAACATGGTCATGCTGGGGTATTTCGCGGCGAAGACGAAGCTGGCCAGCCTAGACTCTCTGATCGACGCGATGAAATCCGTGACGAATCCGAGCTGGATAGATATAAATGCCAAGGCGCTGAGGGCTGGCTACGAGCTTAAATAGCTGATTTATCTCACTGGGGGTTTGGGGGCGGAAGACCCCTTCCGCGAGGGGGGATGAGGCGCTCCGACCGCGTCTTCTGTCCCGGGTGCGGCTGGGCCGCGGATCACGACCACAACGCGTCCCTCAATATCCCGAGGGGATCGGGGTGGAACCGCCCCTGGAGCCCGTGGAGCTCCGCCCTCCACCCGCTGTCAACGGGCAAGGCGGGGCTATGAAGCGTGAAGCCCTGCCGTGAGGGCGGGGTAGTTCATGCGGCGACCGGAATATGGCGCTCTGCCAAGAGGCGGATGCAGACGTCGTTCGGTGAGTTGTTCGATAGCGGGGCCAGGATTCGAACCTGGGATCTCGGGGTTATGAGCCCCGCGGGATAGACCTAGCTTCCCCACCCCGCTGAAGTCCATGAGCCCCGCGACCTATATATAAAGTTCTCCCGCGCGCTGTCCAGAAATGGACAGCGCAACGCTAATTTAACACCTGTTGTGATTGGCCGCGAGCGGGGGTTGCCGAGCGGTCAAAGGCGCGGGACTGAGGCTCCCGTCCCGCAGGGGTCCGTGGGTTCGAATCCCACCCCCCGCATATATCTATACGAACTGGGTGATAGCCGACTTGATCTTGGTGATAACCGAGAAGTCCAGGATCGCGCAGATACTCTGCTCATCGCTGGCGCGCGGGAGCTGTAGGAGGCTGATGATACACGGCGTACAGGTGCACGAGTTCAACTCGAACGGCGAGCCGGTGTCGATCGTCCCGCTGGAGGGCCACATAACGGAGATGGACGTCAAGGATGACTATACGGACTGGAGGTCCGTGGACCCGATAGTGCTGATAAGGGACCCCGATGCCATACGCAAGTATTACAAATCGTTGAAACACGTGGGCGCGCTCAGGGATCTGGCGCCCAAGGCCAGGCTGGTCGTCGTGGCTACCGACGCCGATGAGGAGGGATGCGCCATAGGAGCGGACGCCCTCAAGGTGGTCCTCAAGTACAACCCGAAGGTGGAGGTCAAACGGCTGTGGCTGTCCACCACCGAGTCCAGCGACGTCAGGGACGCTTGGTCCAAGCTCGTGAAGCCCAGATACACATGGGCCTACGCTGTCGAGGCTAGGCGCAGAATAGACGCGATGATAGGATTCTCCGCCACCAGGGAGCTGACCCTGATGGCTGAGGATAGCATGCACGCGAAGTTCAAGGGGGTCCTCAGCGTGGGCCGCGTACAGACGGCTCTTCTGACGATCCTATATCGCCGCGAGCGGGAGATAGGAACCTTCGTGCCTAAGCCGTACTGGAGCATATACGCTGATTCCAGCGTCAATGGGGAGCCGCTCAAGCTCTCGTACGAGGGCAACCCCCTGTGGACCCAAGAGGACGCCGCCGCCCTGGTCAGGGCCTTGGAGGGCGTCAGTTCGGGGACCGTGATCGGGGTGGAAAGCAACGAGCGCAGGATACCCCCGCCGTCCCCCCTCAACACGACGAAGATGCTCAGATTGCTTTCATCGCAGCTCCGGATAGCGCCGAGCAAGGCGATGTCGATAGCGGAGGAGCTATACCTGGAGGCGGCGATAACCTATCCGAGGACGGACACGGACAGGTTCACCACGTTCAACCATCGCAGGGTGTTCGAAATCCTGGCGGATGAGCGGGACCCCCTGTCGGGGTTTGCGCGCGAGGTGCTGGACATCAACCCAGGGCTACATCTGACCAGGAACGGATCGCACAACGCCGGGGATCATGAGCCAATAGCCCCGATAGGGCTTCCCAGGGCATCCGATGCGCTCCTCAGGAGGGCATGGGAACTCATAGCTAGGAGATATCTGGCGCTCTTCTATCCGCCGGCGGTGGTTTCGGAGGCCGTCATGCACGTCGACCTCGGGGGCCGCAAATTCAAGGCGGAGGGCGGATCCCTGGTCAGTCCCGGATTCCTCAGGGTTCAGGGGTCGATCGAGAAATTCCGGGACAATCCGCTTCCAAAGGCGGGGAGCGGCGACGAGGTGAAGGTGCTTCGCGTATACAGCAGGAAGTCCCACACGAAACCGCCGCCCAGATACACGGAGGCCGAGCTCGTGACGCTCATGGAGGAGAACGGCATAGGCACGAAGTCCTCAAGGCCTGAGATAATATCGATATTGAAGGAAAGGGGATACGTGAGGGTGAGCGGCGGCAGGGTCTACGTGACGGAGCTCGGCGCAAAGCTGGCCGGGCTCCTGGAGGATGCGTGGGGGGATTTCGCCACCCCGACATTCACCAAACAGGTGGAGGACCTGATGGATAAGGTGAAATCCGGCGCCTCCACCTGGGAGTCGGCGCTGGAGGAGGTCCGCGCGAGATATCTGGAGCTGTTCGGCAAACTGAGGGACGGCAAGGGCAGGCTGCTCAGCTTATCGCCCGGCTAATATCGCATACGGTGGAATATTATAAATCATAATATTAGATACTGGCTATTATTTAGGAGGGAGTCCCCCTTCAACCTCACCGCAAATCCGCTAAGAATGTCTACGCAACATTATTAGGCCGATGATATCAGGGGGTTGCAACGGACATGGGGATGACGATTACCGAGAAGATACTCGCGCGGGCATCCGGCAGGCCCCGCGTATCCCCCGGCGATGTCGTGGTGGCCAAGGTCGACAGGGTCATGATGCACGACGTCGGCGCACCGGGCGTATGGGATGTATTCCAGGAGCTCAAGGGAAAGGGAATCGACATCAGCAGGATATTCAATCCGGGAATGGTGTGGATGACCGAGGATCACTTTGTGCCGCCGCCTGATCCCAAATCCGCGGAGAACGTCATGATAATGGAGAAGATGGCTGAGATGTACGGCATTAATGAGTACTACAGGTTTGGGCTGGGCGCCTACGGCGTCTGTCATACGCTGGCATATGAGGAGGCTCTAGTGCTCCCCGGTCAGGTGTACGTCGGCACGGACTCCCACACCGTTACCACCGGAGCGCTCGGCGCGTTCGCCACCGGGATGGGCCACACCGATGTAGCGTACATACTGCTTAACGGAAAAAACTGGTTCAGGGTCCCCGAATCCATGCTGTTCAAGCTGAACGGATCGCTGACGGACGGCGTGATGGCGAAGGACGTCATACTGAGGATACTGGGCGACATCGGCGCTGACGGCGCCAACTACATGGCGATGGAGTTCGCCGGGGACGGCGTGCATTCGATGTCGATAGAGGAACGCATGACCATAGCGAACATGACCGTCGAGGCCGGCGCGAAGAACGGCATAATGGCGCCCGACGGGCAGGTCGCCGATTACTACAAGGAGAAGGGAAAGTCCGGGTTCGCGATGCTGAACTCGGATCCGGATTCAGAGTACGTCGACAGGCGCGAATACGATCTGCGCAAAATAGAGCCGATGGTGGCGAAGCCGCACTCCCCGGCGAACGCCGCCGAGCTATCGGAGGTCGAGGGCCTCGAGATAGATGAGGCATATCTGGGATCGTGCACCGGGGGTAAATATAATGACATGGTGCAGGCGGCCAGAATATTGATGAAGGCCGGCCGCAGGGCCAGGGCTAGGTTCATCATGGTGCCATCGACGACCAACGTCTACAGGAGGATGCTCAAGGAGGGGCTGCTCGAGGTGTTCCTCAACGCGGGGGCCGTCATCGGGCCGCCCACCTGCGGCGCTTGCATAGGCGGTCATATGGGCGTGCTGGGGCCAGGCGAGGTCGCCGTATCCTCCACCAACCGCAACTTCCCGGGCAGGATGGGGCACGGCACATCCAAGGTATATCTGGCGAGTCCCATGACAGTAGCGGCATCCGCGATCGAGGGTCGTATAACCGATCCCAGGAGCATCTTAGGAAGGTGATGCGGATGGACGTCCTGCGCGGAAGGGTTCACAAGCTGGGGGATAACGTGGACACGGACCAGATAATACCGGCCCCGTACCTGAAGGATCTGAGCCCGCAGAACCTTGCATCGCATGTGCTGGAGGGCGCCGATCCATCATTCCCTAGGAGGATAAAGCCCGGGGACGTGATACTGGCGGGGAAGAACTTCGGGAGCGGCTCGAGCAGGGAACACGCGCCCATGGCGCTACGTTATGCGGGCGTAAGGGCCGTGCTGGCGCTGAGCTTCGCCAGGATCTTCTACCGGAATGCTGTGGATGGCGGCCATATAATACCGGTGACGATAACCGAGGATGCGTACCGCGGGATAGACGACGGGGACGAGGTCGAGATCATTCTGGATTCAAGCGCTGTCAGGAACCTGAGGACGGGCGCCGAGTTCCAGGTGGGGAAATTCCCGAAGATCATAGCCAGAATTGTCCAGGCCGGGGGGATCTTCAGCGTCGGCGACCTGTCGAGGCTGCAGGAATAACTGTCGGGGAATAAAGGGGAGCGGAAGTCATCCTCCGTAAGACGATAGTGGATAACTCCCTTGCGGTAATTTTCTTGTGGCGTATTTTAATAGCTGAACTTAGAAATGATGACGACCCTCGGCCACTGTGATGAGGTAGCGGGGCTTTCCCCGTGGAACGCGGGGGAGACGCCCGGGGATGGCCGCGCCTCCGCAGTCAGCATGGCGGAATACTTCCCGTGTTCCCCATGTGCAAAGCAAGAGCGCCCACGAACGGGAAGCCCCGTCCGCGAGGACGGGTAGTTCACTTCACGCGCAATATCTCGGATCCCCTGCGGACGAACGCGATTTCCCTCAGTTCCCCGACGGCCTCATCCAACCCTGCGTCCAGCCCAGCGCCCTCATACAGCTCGGCCAGCGCCTCCGGCGTAATCCTAGTGGCCACGCGCCTCCCAGCCATCGCCGGGCAGCAGTCCGGGTACGGCTCGATCGATATATCATATGTGCCTATGGACTTG
>Ga0080003_1000040_pt1 | contig 92654 bp, 121 predicted proteins | sample JossMetagenome_FD_69206 | JGI IMG/M metagenome (GOLD analysis project Ga0080003, IMG submission 69206) | Hot spring microbial communities from Joseph's Coat, Yellowstone National Park, USA - JC2_E (SPADES assembly) (version 2) | ecosystem: Environmental > Aquatic > Thermal springs > Hot... | reverse complement strand
CCCTTGTCAGTATTGTTGCGGTATAGATCTTCTAACAGCGGAGAGAATGCATTCCAGTCTATTGCATCCTTCATAAATGCTAGAGGATCGTGATACATTCTTTCCCTGTATATCTCCCTGAAAGCTTCATCAAGAATGTTTGCCATGCTGTTCCATGGCCCTCTCATGAATAAAGTTTATTCTTACTAGGTCTGGTAAAATACTGGAGTTATTAGAAATCCTCGCATCTAAAACTATAATTTTATTTATTTAAAGAGTCTAAATAAAATTTAAAAAAAATTAATGACTTACAACTTTCTCCATATAATTTCTTGCCAGTAGCATCATGATCCCTGTAATTAATCCTGAAAATATAATTGCAATTACAGCCCATGTTACTGTGTTCATTTGTAAAGCCTGAAGGGTGTTACCATTTCTTAACAGGTCATAGATTCTTTTTACTCGAAGAAAAACTATTACAGTTACCAAGAACATTATTATATAAATAAAACCATATGCATAGAATAAACCAACTGTATATGGCACGGGAATACCAGATGCTGCATATGAAGCAGATATAGAGATTGCACTAATTATATCTGAAACAAAGGAAAAGAAGAAGAGAACCATTACAATTATAGAAAAGATGAATGCTATCAGAATCAGTGTTTTTGATGTTTCAAAATCATTTGAAAACATATTGTCAAAGTTGAATGGCTGATAATTTTGCCTTTGATTTTGTTGTTGATTTTGAGTGCCTTGACCTGTATAATTCTGATTAGGAGGCGTGTTTTGGTACTGGCCGAAATTAGTATTTACATTGTTAGAAGGCGTCTGATTTAAAGGAGCTTCGAATCTGTTTCCACATGAAATACAAAATAATGCTTCATCCTGATTCTGTGCGCCACACTTTGTACAGTATTTCATGATACGGTAATGTTTGTTGCCCTATTTATATTTATCATATATATAATTTAAAATTAAAAGATTGATAACTAAACATTCTATTTTACAAAATTGAAAATTTATGATCAAAATAATTCCTGCTTTCAGAGAATAGATGAATCTGAAAATAAAAGATATTATTCCGAAATTACTTTTAGGAAAGAGTTCTGATAGGCCATTCTTAAAAAGTATTCATAATAATACACTCTTAAAATCAATTTAGGCTTTTTAATACCATATAAAATTTTTCCATGGCATTATGGTAAGGTTATGTCCCGATTTCAATCAGAGGTAGATTACAGTAACGATGCACTGATACCCGTAAGTTGAAGATTCCAGATAATGCCCAGATATAATTCAATGATGGAGGTTCTGCAAAACATTCTCAGACAGACGAAATAAGAAGTGAGTGAAAGCGAAAGGAAAATCTCTATTTGCTTTTGTTTAGTGGATATTTCAATTGTTTTTATGAAATTAGATTATATTTTAAAAATCCATAATAGATAAAATTAAATACTTAATATTTCATGATTATAATATGAAGTTCTGCCCTAAATGCGGAGCTCAAAATGTAGATGAAGCAATGTTTTGTACCACATGCGGCAATCCATTTCCAACACAAACACCACCGGTGAATTCATCACCACCTCCTTACCAGAGCAACCCTCAAAATCCTTTTCCGAACACTAATCCCTATCAGCAACCCCCAGGTCAGCAACCTCAGTATGGTTATCCTCCATATAGGATGCAAACGAATCAGGAACTTTCCACTGCCACAACGTTCATTCTAATAGCATTCATATTTTCAATAATCGCAATAGTTTTGTTCTTAATAGCGGCAATAATTGAGGGAATAAGTATTTCATACATTAACTCTGTATATGCAAGTTACGGAATGAAACCACCTTTATTGACTGGGGTATATGCTGCAATCATAGCATACTTTGTAATGTTCATATTCTCCATAATCGTAATGATAAGGTTAAGACATATCCATAATCTTCTTAAGATGGGCAATACACAACAGGCTTATATGCTAGATTCAGTATTATGGGGAGTGCTCGGTTTAATCTTTTCTGGATTGATTACAGGTTTGTTCATGCTACTAGCCCGACCCCATATTAAGAATGCTGGAGGATTCTAATCATTGCTACGAAAATAAATTTTATTTTATTATCCTTTTATAAGATAAGGGAGGGTCAATCCGCAACAGGTTGCGTTTAAAGATATATAGAGCATTATGCTTGGAACTTATGCAGACTTGGAAAAGGATTGCGCTGCCGATTTCTGGATTTGTAACAACTGCAATTATTTTCAGCGTTTTAGGCTCAGTCACATTCTATGCACCTTTGATTTTGTCAGGATTAAGTACCAAGATATCCTTAAGTTCCTTTATATTCCTCATTACGCTCGTTTATTTTACAGGCATGCCATTTGGGAAAATTCTTGGCAGGGCTATGAAATTTCATAAAAATGCTTCTATGTGGACTGCCCTGATGCTACTGGTAATAATTATGACTATTCTTGCAACCCCATACGTTCATAGTTTTCTAATATTCCTCATTCTAAGGTTCATTCAGGGTACATCGAGTTTTGTAATGGAGATTTTTTCAATTTCGTATTCATTTATGTTTAAAGAAAGGGAAAGAGCCATTGCTTCTGCTGTATCAATCAGTGGAATCCCGGCAGGTGTAACCCTAGGTTCAATTCTTGCACTTAGCTTAAATTTACATGAAACTTTTCTAATAATTCCTATAATTGGAATTATAAGTCTTATTCCTTTCATTTACTTGCTGAAAATTAAAGTATATGATTTCAAAAATGAATCATATACCACATATAAATTCAAATTCACCTGGATATATGGCTTTCTTTGGATGACTATCGCGGGTTTTAACCTCACCCTTGCAGTAATAATTCCATTGTATCTTGAGAAATATTCGCCCGCAATAACTGGAACTGCAATGTCCATTTTTGGTTATTGGGGTGCTTTGGGAACTATATTTGGAGGAGTTATTGCGTATTTAATTTACAAAAAAGTCAGGGGTTCTCTTTCTTTAATTATTGTTGGAATTCTAGGATATGCAGTCTCAATTCCTGGATTCATAATGCTATATCTTCATCCAAATAATGCCCTTATTCTGATTGGAATTTTCTTCATTATGACAGAAGCACTCGTTATTTCTCCAATCTATACTACGCCTGTTGATGTATATGGAAAGGATAAGGTTGGAAATGGCATCTGGGAATTTTCATTGATAGGAAGCACTGGACACATAATTGCACCTCTTACTTTGTTGCCCCTTGGAATTTTGTTAGGATTCAATACTGTATTTCTCATTCTTGTAATATTTCCAATATATGGAATTATTGCAATGATCTACATTTATCGTTATATAAGAGATCATGATATTAAAAATGTGGGATAAATGTCAGATATTAGAAGATCATTATCCAGACTTAAAAAAATAAATGACATCCGTGAGATTGATGAAGAATTCCGAACGGATTTGGAGATATCATCTTTATCTAACTACTACCAGAAAAAGAATGGACCTGCGCTATTATTCAATAAGCCGTCTGGATATAATAACGTAGTAGTAACCGGTTTATTTGGAACTTATAGTAGACTTGAAAATGTGATGGAGAGGAATATTTCTGATATTTCCGAGGATTTTGCAGGTCTCTTTGAGATGCTTTATTCTAAACCAGGTATACTTGAAGGACTGAAATTATTTTCCAAACTTAAAAATTTTAGCGTTAATGAAGTAGGTAATGGTCCCGTCAAGGAAGTAAATGGGGATATAACACTTGATGATATACCAATTCTTAAGCACTGGCCAAAAGATGCTGGAAGATTCATAACAGCTCCAGTAGTTATTACAAAAGATCCTGAAACTGGTACTTATAATGCTGGTACCTATAGAATGCAGGTTTATGATTCTGAAACCACGGGAATGCACTGGCAAACACAGAAGACGGGGGCGATGCATCTTATGAAGGCAAAGAAACAAGGAAAAAAACTTGATGTAGCAGTAGCCATAGGCGTTCATCCATCAATTCTTTTTTCATCCATTTCTCCTCTTCCCGAAGGTATTGATGAAATGTCATTTGCTGGATATTTGATGGAAAATAAAGTGGATGTAGTTAGGGGAGAGACCGTGGATCTGAGATATCCGTCTAATGCTGAAATTGTACTGGAAGGATATGTCGATCCTGATGAAACAAGGGAGGAGGGGCCGTTTGGAGATCATACAGGCTATTACACACCTATTGATCTCTATCCTGTATTTCATGTGAAAAAAATATTTCATAGGAGAAATTACATCTATCATTCAATTCTTGTTGGAAAATATTGGAACGAAGATGTGCCGATTGGAAGAGCAATTGAGAGGATATTCTTGCCTATTCTTAAATTTCAGATTCCTGAAATTAAAGATATTTTCCTTCCTGAGGAGGGTCTTTTCAATGATGTCATTTTTGTGTCTATAAAGAAAAGATATCCGGGTCAAGGAAGGAAGGTAGCGATGGCTATTCTTTCTTCAGGTCAGATGATGTTCACAAAATATGTGATTATTGTGGACGATGATATAGATGTCACTGATAGGAAAGAGGTTTTGTGGGCTGTTTCCACCAGAACAGATCCAGCAAGAGATATTGAAATAATAAAAATGGCACCCACTGATTCACTTGATCATTCTTCTATATATCAAGACGTTGGAGGAAAAATGATCATAGATGCAACTGTAAAAAATACTAGCGAGGGAATCAGGAGAAAATGGCCAGAAAGAATAGAAATGGATGAGAATGATATAATTAAGGAAAAAATGAAAAAGTATGTCATTTAATCTGAAAGAAATAATCAAATTTATTAAAATTGAACACACAATTTTCGATCTTCCCTTTGCATATATGGGCCTTATTTTGAGTGGATTTTTTAGTGTCAGGACAATTGTGATAGTTGGTATAGCAGCCACACTTGCAAGGGTATCAGGGATGACTATGAACAGGATTATGGATTTACCTCTGGATTCAAAAAATCCCAGAACAAAGGAGAGAGCTCTCGTTACTGGTAAAATTACAATCAGAGAAGCCAAAATAATTCTTTTAGTAAGTTCTATTTTGTTCATTATTTCAGCATTTTCCCTTAACATTCTCGCTGGTCTGCTTTCTCCAATGATACTTCTATTATTCTATCTATATCCTATTACAAAGAAAGCACCGGGAGTGAGCCATTATGTCCTTGGTTTTTCTATAGGATCCATATTACTTGCCGGATTCATAGCATCAAGTGATTCCTTCCCTTCGAGTTTAAAATTTTATTGCTTTATGATATTCATATCACTCTGGATAGCGGGATTTGACATATTATATCAATACCAAGATTATGTGTTTGATTCCAGTGTAGGAATTAAATCATTGCCAGTGCTTTTTGATGGTAAATTAACATTGCCCTTATTTATAAATTACCTGGTATCCCTTATATTTCTATTCCTATTTTCTTTTAACAATTACCTACTTTTCCTTGCTTCAACAATAGTTTCCATTATAATAATAATCGAGATATTCACCTGGAAGAATTTTGATTCAGATACGCAATTCAAATTTTTCAATATACCGGTGCCTTTTATTCTATTAGTTTTCCTTATTTTAAACTTAATTATAAAATAGATTAAAAATATTTTACTTAAACACTTTTTCTTCTTCTAACTGGAAATCCAAAGCATCTAGTTCAACATTTCTTTTAGAAGATAAATAACCTTCAGACATGAATTCTCTTAGATATTCGTGCTGTATTATAAGCTTCATTACTTCACTCGTTCCAGTCCATATCAGGCCGAGCCTTGAATCTCTCAGAAGTCTTTCCACAGGATACACTGTAGTATAACCTATCCCTCCCATTATCTGCATAGCATTGTTGACAGATGACCACATCGCTTCTGTGGAATAAAGCTTGGCCATTGATATGAACTTCCTAACAGATGATGCCTGGATTCTCCCTTTGTCAAGTTCTTCCGCTGCTCTGGCAGCTGTATAAACTAAGGAAGATGCCGATGTTATCGCAGTCATACTCTCTGCAATCTTGAAATTTACTCCTTCATGCTCCACTAATTTTGTTCCGAATGCCTCCCTGTTCAGAGAGTATTTAGTTGCTATTTCCATTGCAGCTGTCGCTACTCCCACTGAACCTGCTGCGGTAGTGAGTCTCTCCGGAATCATCATCCTGTTGAATATGTCATAGCCGCCGTTGAGTTCCCCAAGAATATTTTCTTCAGGTACTTCAGCATCCTTGAATATTATTCTAGCTGTTCCACCCCCCTTATTACCCATCAGGCCGTAAATAGTCTCTACCTTTAGACCGGGAGTTTCCCTGTCAATAATAAAAGCGCTGATTCCCTTTGACCTGGGTTTTGCATTGCTGTCGGTCAAGGCATAAGTAACAAAGAAATCAGCCCCTTGACCCCCAACAATGAATCTCTTTTGACCATTTAATATAAATTTATTTCCTTTCCTTTCAGCCTTCGTATGCATCATCCCAAAAAGATCAGATCCTCCTGAGGGTTCAGTTATAGCCTCTGCTCCATACTTCTTACCGCTTGTTATTCCTGTTATATATTCAGCTTTCTGTTCTTCTGTTCCATACTTATTTATGGGTTCCCCAACAATAGAACCCAGAGAGTACATGCAGCTAAGGGTGAAACCGAGGTAACCCATCTCTTCAATACCTGACATTTCCGCTACCCAGCCTTTTCCACGACCACCATATTTTTCAGGGAATCTTGCTCCTGCTATTCTGTTCTTTGTAATTATATCTATAAATTCTCTTGGAAACTTTACCTTTTCAGATTCTATGTCCCTGATTAGTTCATGTGGAATGTTTTTCACAACCTTTCTTACCTCTTCCCTGAAATTCCTTTCATCCTCCGTTAATAGAAAATTTTCCAATTAAATCACCATAATATCAGGCTGAACTCCCATTTAAATGTTATCTTAATTATGACAACTGACTACGCTCATAAGATTTTGATATATTTTAGATCTTTTCTATTTTTTCTGCCCAAAACTTTTCCTAAAGAGGAAATAATACAGGAATGGGTCCAACATTGTTATTACTCCTCCTATGAGTGGAGGATAGTCTATGTTCATTGATAAAATGTTTCCTGCTATAGGTGGAGAAATTGATGAAAAACCAGTTCTTACCATAGATGTGGTACCTGAAGATGTAGCCCTTTCTGACTTATCCACTATTCCCATAGAAAATGACTGCCTTATCGGTACGGCACCCAACTGCATTCCATTTCTCAAAACAAATAATGCAGTTGTGAGAAATAGGACGGGAGTAAAGGCCATTAGTATCAGTGCAAGAGAAGAAAATATTCTCGTTCCTATTATAGTCTTTAACTCCTTGCTTGGGGTTACAAATCTCGGTAGGATATACATCATGAGAATTGTAAATAGATTGGATAATCCAAAAATAATCCCAATCTGACCGGAAGTGAGACCAAATTTTAGATGAAACCATAGTGAAAATATAGGTGCTACAAATCCTCCGCCTATTCCATTTGGAATTGTTGGAATGGATAATTTTATGATGTTTTTCCACGAGACTTTTGGGAGAAAATGTTTACTTCTAATCTTATTGTCTGTAAGCATAAGACTTATAGCTGCCCCTATAATACCAAGAATACCTGCCAGATAGAAAAGTGAATACACATTTATTTTTGCAATTTCAGCTCCATCCACAAGAAATGCTCCTGCGCTGGAGGCCAGTAATCCTATTACTGATGCAATTGAAAGTATTCTTGAGAAATCCTTTCTTTCGGTAAATTCTGTTATCAGAGCAGTTTGTATTGCACCGAATGGACCTCCAGAACCTATTGGACCTCCACCCGATCCCGTAAATCCCCCCAAGCCGCTCAGTATTGATAGCAATATAACATCCTTAGTATAAAGGAATAAAGATGCAGAAATTGCAAATAGCACAAATAATAACACAAGAAACAGCTTTCTACCATAATGGTCTGCCATCATGGAAAGCAAAAACGCAAGCACTGCATTTATGATTATGGCTGCACCTAATATGAGACCTATCTGTAGAAATGAATAACCTATATAATGCAGATACAAGCTCAGAAGAATATTAAGGAATCCATAGCTAAAGCTCAGGAGTACCCTTGCAGATATTATATTTATGAGATCGGATTTTCCTTTCATTTTTATCTTTACTTTTCAAACATTAGGAGATAATGTGTTTTAAGATTCTTTTCCTTTGTTAGATGGAAACCCATAAATTCAAAGTCCCGTATCACATCTTGCTTTGAAATTTTTAGCCAAGATGGAGGCCCAAATGATGTGACCTCTGGTTTAAAATCTAGAATTGCAACCCTTTTCTTTGCTATTTTCGGTATATTTTTTAAAATGGAGTCTTTACAGGAATGTATTAAATCGTGATACACGTTTGAAATATATACAAGATCATATTGGTCAGAATCATATTTACATATATCCCCCTTTATGGTTTTAATTCCCATTGACTGAAGCTCATTAAAATTGCCATCGTAAGCATCTATTATAGTTACATCCCTTGTTCTTTCAAATATTTCCTTTGTGAAGAAACCATCCCCTCCTCCGAGATCAATTACCTTGTCTCCTTCCTTTATTTCTAAAAAATCTATAATTTCTTTAGGATCAAGTAAATTGGCCCGCCTCATATGATGCATACCGTGATGCCATCCGCTTCCGTGTGAATCATTCATAGATTAGGTAATACATATATCCATAAATAAATTACGATTGTATTAAAAACCTTCCCTATTCCGGAAATAAAAATAACCTGCACCTATCAGCAATATTATCAGTACTATAATGAAAATAACAGAATCATTCATTTAATCACCTTTTTTTATTCATATTTTAAATGAATTCTGAAATTCTTTTCAACTTTATTTCTGATGAGTTTTCCTTGTCTATTCTGTGGTCAATTTTCATAATAGTATCTAATCTCTTGACACCCATCTTTATTATTGATCTCTCAGCTTCCTTGACGGCGTCAAAAATCTCGTCTATTGAGTTGGCTTCAATAACTGTACCCATACTATTCGGTATAAATTTGATACCCAACTTTTTAAAAGTTTTCAAAGCTTCTATAACATAATCTCCGACTGATTCCCCCTTCCCTATTGGGGTAAAAGTAACCTCTGCGATTATCATAGGATGTATATAGGAAATATGAATAAATCCTTAGTCATCTGTTTTTTATACTAATTTATATTGGAGAGATGTGTGCGATACCTCCCAGCTTGTAGAAAGGCTGAAAAGGGATGATATTGAGTTGTGGGACCATTACCAGTATGCTGCCGTCTCCATTATAATCAGGGATGATGAAATATTGCTCGAGAAGCGGAACAGTGCATTGAATGATCCCTGGGCGGGACAGTTTGCATTGCCTGGTGGGCATTATGAGCAATTGGACGGCACCCTTTACAATACTGCTATTAGGGAGACATTTGAAGAAACGGGGATAATACTCAATAGAGAAAATTACATTGGATACTTCGGTCCATTCACCCCTCGGAACAAGAGCAATATGATGGTCATTGTTCATGTATTCTTTTTAAAAAATGATAAGCCAATTGATCTTATAAACTCAACTGAAACAGAATTTCTCGGATGGATTAGACTTTCCAAATTATTGAAAGGCAAAATAAAAGATGATGATGGATACTCCTTTATTATTGATGAAGGTACGGTATGGGGAATGACAGCAAGAATTCTTGTTCTATTCTTGAATATGTGCAAATTTGATGGGCCTCAATAGAATGTTTGATTTATATTCCTAACAGAATTTCTTGGCAAATTATTAAATTGTGAATATTATTTATGACTATGAAGGATAAAAGGATAGTTATCACCGGAGTTGCGGGCTTTATAGGATCCAATATGGCAGAAAGCTTGGTTAAGGAAAATGAATTGATAGGTGTTGATAATTTATCGTGGGGAAAAAGAGATAATATAAATTCCCTACTGGAAAATAAAAATTTCAAATTCGTAAAAGAGGATGTTAACAATACAGAAAAATTAGCAAGGATTATAAAAGGTGCTGATTTGGTTGTTCATCTCAGTGCAAATCCTGATGTTAGGCTGGGCTATGGTAATACGGATATTGATTTCAAAGAAAATGCGAAGGCAACATATTCCGTTCTTGAGGCAATGAGAATATCAGACGTTAAGGAGCTCATATTTTCTTCTTCGTCTACAGTATACGGCATTCCGTCTGTTATGCCAACACCTGAAAATTATGGGCCTTTGAAACCCGTTTCACATTATGGAGCTTCGAAGCTGGCCGCTGAAGGATTCATATTCAGTTACTCCAGTATGTACAATTTTAAATCAAGCATTTTCAGATTTGCAAACGTTGTTGGTAGAAAAGGAACTCATGGTGTGATTTATGATTTCATAAATAAACTCAGAAAAAACAGTGAAGTATTGGAAGTATTAGGAGATGGGACGCAATCAAAGTCTTATATTTACGTAGATGACTGCATAGATGCAATGACATTCCTGCATGGCAAGGATGATGGTTTATTCAATATAGGCACAGATGGAAGAACATCTGTACTTGATATAGCAAAATTTGTTATAGATAAGTATTCGCCCGGGGCAAAGATTAAACTTATGGGTGGGCCCAATGGAGGTGGCTGGCCCGGTGATATAAAGATAATGTCACTCGATATCAGTAAGGCTAAGTCACATGGATGGAGTTATAAATTGAATAGTGATGATGCTATAAGGAAAACCGTAAATGAGCTGGGAGCAAAACAATGAATATTCCGACGTTCGTTTCTTCACTTGATACAATTATAAATGGAGGAGTACCATCAGGTTCGTCCATACTGCTCCTTGGGGAGCCAGGAGCAGGAAATTATGAATTTGCTTTTACTTCTGCAGCAAAACTATCAAGAGCTATTGAGGGCATAATTCCAAGAGAACTTGAGAATAAAGATATTAACATACTGGATGGTATTATATATATCACTCTTTCAAAACCAGCGTCCGAGATAACGAGACAGCTTCAACTTACAATGGAAGAAGATCTTGTAAAAGATTTGATAAGAAAGATAAAGATTATAGATTTCTCTTCCATATATTATGCAAAGACCCAGATTCCTTATTCCTGGATTGGTGGCACACATCTCAGGGAAAGAGAAGACCTGATGACATCCCTTGTTTCTTCTCTTGAAAAAGAAGCGAAGGGAAAAATGATCATTCTCGACTCTATTACTGATATGATAACATCAAAAATATTTGATGATAAGATGATATTTGATCTTGCGAGGGGAATCTCAAGGGCGATCAAGAAATGGGACTCATTGCTTTATGCTTTGATGACAGCAGATATAACAACGAAAGAGAATGAGAATATTCTTATGGACATATTTGATGGTACTATGATATTTAGATGGAATACAAGCGACAGATTCAGCAGGAGGAAGAGATTCATGTTCATTCCTAAATTCATCGGGGTTCTACCAAGAATTGAACAGGAAAGGATAGAGAGGTTTGATACCGACTTCGATTATAAATCGGGTATGGTTGTTCTAAATACCACGAAGGTGAAATGATGGAACTTGTAGATTCTGGGATAGATGGGCTTAATATTATGCTGGGTGGCGGTATCCCTGCTGGAAGTTCTGTGCTTATACTCGGTAGTTATGGAGCAGGTAAGACTACCCTTGGAATGCATTTTACATATGCAGGTCTTAAGAGAGGAGAAAGGGTGGCCTATTTTTCCCTTGAGGAGAGAAAAGAAAGCATAATAAAGGCTTCTAAGCAATATGGCATGGATCTGGAGCCATTCTTGGAAAAGAATCTGATAATGATGAATCCGGGAGCAATTGAATTTGTGGAAATGCTTAAACTTAAGGAGAATTTCAAGAGAAGCATTGAGGAAGAAAATGTTTCAAGAGTTGTAATAGATAGCATTTCTATAATGATGATGGCTGCAGATTCCGATGTTCTTAAAAGGAATATAATAATGAACCTGTCAGAATCATTGAAAGACCTTAATGTTACCAGTTTGTTGATTGCTGAAACTGATGTCGGTCAACCTTACACGAGTAGAGAAAAATTTGCAGAATTTGTGGTGGATGGTGTGATTTCCATGCAACACATATACAATGACAGAAATGGTGAGGAATCAAGCCTTGTCAGAATACTGAAAATGAGGTTTATGAATCATGATAGAAAGGCGAGGCCATATACTATTGGCGATAAAGGTATACAGATAATGGCCAAATCCGATATATTCATAAGCTGACTTCAGAACAACCCGAATTCAATTTTTTTACCCGTATTTCTTATCCAGTACTCGCCTATTTCCTTCGTATTTGAAAGATGCGTTCCTGCACATGCGCATATATCCAGGCCTTCAATTTCTACGATGGAAATTGTGTTTATAGATTTAGGTAATTTTTCGAGATTACATCTTTTCAGGGTATCTGGATCAAGATCCCCCCTTGATAAATCATATCTTTTCAGGGGAAGGGCTCTTCTAGAAATCTCATATGCCTCATCTGGAATTCTCTTTATCTCCTTATCCAGAATAACATATCCGTAACCAGGAAATACCTCGGATTCCATGGTCATCCCTCCCTCATTAAAAAAATATGATGAAAGTCCGTGCTGAAGAGTATGCATTTTCATAATTTTATATCTTCTTTCCCAGTTGACTGTCAATTTCCCTTTCTTTAAATCACTCTTGTCCATTGAGAGATGAATTACTTTGCGACCCTTCTTGACTACATTGTAAATTCTGATTCTTTCTTCTCCAGATAAGAGATAACCCTTATCACCAGGCTGCCCACCACCTTGGTAATGCATCATTGTCCTATCAAATATGTAGCCTCCATTTTCATACCCTATGATTGATACTTCCGTTTCTTTAATGTATGAACCTTCTATACCTTTCAGGTAAAGAAGATCGGTCGATTCATTCAATGAATGTTTCACCCTTCTTGTAATTCTCCTTGATTTCTTTTAGAATTACATCCCTGTCCCTTCTTAGCTGGCTTTCATACCATTTTGCCACAACACTTAATAGTATATTTTCAACATCTTCCAGCTTTGCCTCCTTTATGGGTGATTCATATAATATGTATTGCGTGAAATATCTGTGCCAGCCAGTATATCTGTCATATTTCTCCCCTTCTGAGAACTCAAAAATCATGCTTATTTTTTCCTGATCCTCCTTCTTGTAAATTATCTTGAGTGAGTCTCCAAGTCTTTCAATCTCCTTTGCAGTATCCCTGAAAGCAATATTGTTTACATTCTCAAAAAAGAAGTCATTTCTCAAAGTAAATTTATCAGGATAAGTTGAAAATTCTAACCATTTATTGGGAGGAGGATCTATAGTGAAATGAATGTCCTGTTTGTTAAATCTGACCCAGGTAAGCCATAGATCGGTCAGAATTTTCTTGTTGAACTCTGCCTTTTTACCAGTGGTCATGGAACTGTCCTTCATGACCTGTTTTTCTTTCTTTCCAAGTTCTTCCTCTAGTCTTGCAAACCAGTCTTTCTGTTCTTCATCTCCGGACATTTTTTATCATAAGAGTATTAAATATTAATTATTTAATCTTGTAGGTATCATCAACCTTTTATTATTCAGATTCTATTAACATACATTTTTACAATTTAAGAGTTAAGTATAAATATAAGTTTCCATTTATTGGAATGTTTCATTTTATTCGTCAGATACGGAGTATTCCGTAATAAGCAGCGCGTAATGCCTGCATTGGAGTAGTTGTCTTTTTATGGGTGGAATTTAGCTTTTTTTCCGATAAATTTTCATTGGGGAATTTTTAGGACTTCAAGAAGGCGTGAGAACTCTCTGGCGTTTAAAATGAAATAAAAAAAGGGATGAACATGATAGTAGAGAAAAGATTGTATAAAAACTTTTTGGGAGAGTTTGAGTATTGCCTGCAGTACCAGTTTTCTGGAAGAAAAATAAGCATACCACTGAGAAAGGAAGAAGCTATTGTTTTATTCGGTGAATTAGAAATTCATGAGAGGGATATGTGATGGAATCTTACTACCAGCTTATCCCCAGGGATTCTAAGCATCTGTCAAGCATGCTATCTTTTTTACTGTTAGGCAGGGAAACTGAGTTAGCAATTAGAAACAATGGCTATATTTCTATAATATTGAAACGGAGCAACGAAGAAATTTTGAGGTACCTAAAAAATGAAATGAATACAGAGATCAGGCAGGTGAACTATTTCCCTGAGTTAAAGGAAAATGTATTCTTCTCAAACTACCCTAAATATTTTTTTAATTCTTTTTTTCCATTTATTTTGGAAACCTCGTTGATGAGCCAACTGGGAGATGTATGCTACATAAAGTCTGAAAAATTCAGAACAATCAGCCCCTATAGAAAGATGCTTTACGGCAGAAAGATTGTTTTATCTCCATACAGGATGAGGATCTATCTTCCCTTTCTGGTCAGGGAGTACATATCAAAGGATGGGAAGCAGTCTCTTACTATGAATAAGGGATTCAAAATTGTCGTCACTCAGCAGGAAATAATGACGTATATTGCAGCGGGGGATCAGGATGGACTACTGGCCATATAGGGAAGGTTTCCCCCTTCCCCTAAATTCTGGAGTTATACGTATACCGGAAGAATTTACAAGAAATCATACCCTTGTTCTCGGAAAGACAGGGTCAGGAAAATCTAATTTTTTGGCCCATCTGATTGATATTTTTGAATCTTCTGGTAAAACTGTAATAGTATTTGACTCACATGGAGAACTCTGGAAATTTAGGAGTGGAAATTCATCCATAATATCGCTTTCCCCTTGGCAGGAAAAAGAGATCGGATTCCTTAAGTTCAATATGATGGGCGTTCTTCCCTATAGAAATTCAATAGAGAGAATGATAAATGAAGATATGGTAATATTTACCCTGAAAGATATATTCTCCAATGAGGAAATATTTTCACACGGTACATGGGGGCCGAGAATTGAGATGGTATTCACGGTTCTCCCAAGACTTATGCTAAAATACAGCATTCTTCCAACTCTTTCTGACATGATGGAACTGCTCCTTAATTATCTAAAAAGAAAAGATTTCGTCTCTTCACTTGAAAAAGATGAAAAAATGCAGTTCTATTCACTTTTCAATCAGGGATATGACTTCATTTCCTCGTCTGTAAACAAGATACTCCCACTCTTATCTGGAGATGTTTCAAAAAATGTCTTTTCGTCAAGGATGGACTATTATGATATATCAAAATTCAGAGGGACACTCTACATTGATCTTTCACCGGAACATTCTTCGATGGCAATTTCAAAGCCATTTGCAACAATGTTGCTGTACAAAATATGGAATAATGTACTTCTTGGAAGGATGAAAAATACAGTACTGGTAATAGATGAATTCCAGACCTTTTCCCCCTCACTGACGCAGAGGATAGTTAATGAAGGAAGAAAATTCGGATTATGGCTTACGGCCGCAACCCAGTCTTTTTCATCCATAAGTCCGGTCACGAGAGAAGCATTGAAAACGAATGTTCATAATTTCTTCCTCTTCCAACTTTCTCCGGATGATGAGAAAATCATTAGAAATTTCACAAAAAATTTCATCAACCCCTCCTTTCACAACTTCTATGCCCTGATACCGAGAAATAACAACCATTTCTCCGGTTCTGCAAAGAAACATCCTGAAACAAATAATTACAAAATTAACAAATGCTTTTACGATTTCAGTAATTCTAACGAAATTCCTTTGCCTTCAGCAAGTATTGACCCCTTCTATATGCACATACTTCTTGCCAATAATCTGATAAGCTTGACTGATGGTAAAATAGTACCCACAGATGACTATGTTAGGAAAATGGGTTCAAGATCTTCCAGAGGAAGGGAATCTCTTTATCATAGATATCTCATAACATACTCCTATTTCTTCTTCAAAGAGAGAGGTTACGAAGTCTATGAAAATGTTACCATAGATGGAAGGAAACCAGATCTTCTTCTTGTAAAAGAAGGTTTTAGGATACCCCTTGAATGCGAGTATTCTGATGTGGATAATAAAGGAAGAATAGAGGAAAAGAATAGTTTCTATGATGATGTAATATTTGCTACTTTCAGGGGATTCGAAGATAAACTTCCCAAAAATAGAAAAATACTACTTATACCTCCAATTGGAGATACGAGTAGTGCAGAAATTATATCAGAACGTTATGACTGAGTAACCCTGTGATAAAAGAGCAGATATCCTCTGGCCAAAAGGCTCTTCATTTATACCAAGAATCTTCAGATTCTCCTCTATTCCCATATTTTTTGCAAAATTTATGCATGCAGAGTCTATAATCTTCCTCTCAGCAAGTTTCTTTATTATTTCGGCCCTGTTTCCAGTAGCCTTTGCTGCGAAAGATTCACTCGGACCAAGGAATAATATTTTCAATTCATCAACTCTCTTATTGTCTACAAGGTTCATAGCAGTATTTATGGCAAGATCAAATCTCTGTGGAGCATCCTCACCACTTAATACAAGATATAATAATTTAGTCATACAAGTAAATTAAGTTATTATTTATTACTTTTTCCGTTGCAAAAAAATTTACTATTATACTTTATATCGTCTCATGGATATTTACATAGATGGAAATTATACGAATATAAGATTTTCTGCTGCCCACTTTATTCCGGGAGAATGGAAGTGCGATAGAATACATGGTCATGATTATGCAATATCGGCAAAAATCAGCGGTGAACTTGGAAATAATTCATATTTTCTAGACTTCTCCAGCGCAAAATCATCTCTCAAGGAAATAGCAGATTTCCTCGATCACAGGGTAATTATCCCTACGAAGAATAAAATAATGAAGATCGAAGAAAAGGGTAATACAATTTCAGTAAAAGTACGTGATAAGGAATACTCTTTCCCAACATCAGAATGCAGACTCCTTCCCATAATGGATAGCACAGCAGAATGCCTCAGCAGTTATATACTCGATAAATTCAAAAATTCTCTAAAGGGGAAATATAATGAAATTGAAATAGAAGTACATGAGGGGCCAGGTCAATATGCAAGGTCAACTTGGAAAGAATAAGGCTGTAAGTCTTTTATCGGGTGGTCTGGACAGTTCTACAATGCTAGGCTTTGTACTATCAAAAGGTTACGAAGTCACTGCCCTATCATTTGATTATGGACAGAGGCATAGCAGAGAACTTATTTCTGCAAAGAATATAGCCAAATATTATGGAGTGAGTCATAAGATTTTGAAACTAGATCTCAGGGCCATCGGTGGTAGTGCCCTAACATCCGATTTAGAAGTACCAGATGTTGATATGGAATCTATAGGAAAGGAGATTCCTGTTACCTACGTCCCCGCGAGAAATACTATTCTGCTCTCCATAGCTTTAGGACTTGCTGAAACAACAGGGGCAAGAAAGATTTTCATTGGTGCAAATGATATAGATTATTCTGGTTATCCAGATTGTAGGCCTGAATACTTTGATTCAATAAATGAGACTTTCAGACTTGCGACAAAAGTAGGAGTAGAGGGAAACCCGATCAAAGTGGAGGCCCCTTTTCTTAGATATTCAAAAGCTGATATAATAAAAGTAGCGCATGAACTAAAAGTTCCTCTGGAGATGACCTGGTCATGTTACAATGGAGGAGAAAAAGCCTGCGGAAGATGTGATTCCTGCAAACTTAGATTGAAGGGATTCATGGAAGCAGGACTTGAAGACCCCGTTGAATACGAGCACTATCCTGATTTCTATGTCTTATATCTTAAAAGTAGAGGAAAAAGAATTTAGCAATGATTCATTACAGTAATGTGATAAAAGACCTTGAAATTAGTTCAATTGATGGTAAAAGATTCGCTCCCCTTGATACAAGGCCCCAGGAAATTAGAATAGATCAGAATCTGACAATTCTTGATGTAAGAAGAGAGTCAGATTTTTACAGGATTTTCTATAAATTCATTTCCACATTTTCCACACTAGGAAACATAACAATAGAAGGCTCCATACTGTATTCTGGAGCAGATGATATAGAAATGAAATGGAAAAAGGACAAGAATCTTCCAGATGTTGCTGCCGCTGAAATTCAGGGTGCAATTTTCACATCATCAATAGTTGAAACAATTATGATTGCAAGAGATCTTCGATTACCTCCACCTATACCGATGCCGAATATTCAGAAAAAGAAGGATATAATTGGATTTGGTTAATATTCACGCCACCTGTAACCGCACTTGGTGCATATGTAGAACCTTGTTTCAGGTTCATCAGCTGCCCTTGTCTGTGCAGTTTCCCAATAAGCTCCTATATTTCCACATTTTGGACACTGGGCATTTTTATCAATGGGAAGATTCATCTCATCTTTTTTAACCACTATTAGTTCCTTCTTTTTACCCTTCTCTATTATGCTCTTCTTTTCTTCTTGTTTAATATCCATCTCATAACCGCATTTTCTGCACACCCATTTCCCATTTTTGGGAAACATCATGGACCCGCACTTTGGACAAAACACAATATCCTAAAGTTAATTTTCATTAATACATTTTCCTCTGATGATACCTTTCAAGAGAGTTCCTTCAAAGGATGCTGAAAAATACATACAAATGCTTAAAGATAAGGGCGAACTGATAAGGGATTATAGAATTAAGAGAGACGGCGACTATGTTCTCATTCCATGTACTACCGGTGATGAGGTAGGAAATTTTGAAAGTACGATTAAAAGGCGAATGGAACAGATTGGCAGTTATGAAAGGATCGCAGATTTTTATGTTGTAAAGGAGAGAGAAGGGTGGGAGAGAATAGCTGATGAAATAATTAGAAAACAGAATCCCAGGGCAATATTCCTTGACAGGGGGGTAGTTGGAAGTGAAAGAAAAAGGAATGTGGCTAGGATTTATGGAACTGGACCTCCGGAGGGTATACATAGAGAGAATGGAATACGGCTTCTTGTTAATATAGAAAAAGCCTATTTTTCCCCAAGGCTTGGAGGAATAAGGGAAAGACTTCTTTCAAATGTTCTTGAATATAAACATGATAAAGTTATAGATATGTATGCTGGAATAGGGCCAATATCCATAATTCTATTAAAGAATGGAGTTAGAACAATTTCCTTTGATATAAATCCTCTTGCCATCGAATTGCTCAGGCATAATTATGAATTGAATAAGGTAAAGGGAAATTATGCAGTAACTGACAGCAATGCCATATCATCATGTTTCAAGGGGGCGGATCAAATAATAATGAATAATCCGACCCAATCCATTGATATTTCATTTAATATCATAGGAGGCTTTTCTTCTAATACACTTATCCATTATTTTCTTATCGATAAAAAAGAATCATCATTGAATCTCAATAAAGCAGAGATTATTGAGAGGAGAGAGGTGCATGGTTACTCCCCTTCATCTTCGCTATTTTATTACCTATTAAAGAAAATATAAAAAATTAATTCCAATGAATTAATCAGGTATAGATCATGCCAAAACAGGGAGTAATAGATTCGATATTTAATTCTATCAGGGAAAGATATGAAGAAAATATGCTTGAAACCATAAAGAAATCTAATCTCCCTACTCACGTTGCTGTTATAATGGATGGTAACAGAAGATTTGCCCGTGAACTAAAGATGTCAGCTAATGAGGGACACGAGATGGGTAAGAAAAAACTGGAAGAATTTTTGGATTGGTGTTTCGACATAGGAATAAAGATTGTGACAGTCTACGCTTTTTCTACTGAGAATTTCTCGCGCGATTCAGATGAGATTGAATATTTAATGAACCTATATGCTAACAGTTTCAATAACATAATTAAGGATGAAAGGGTAATAAGAAATAAGATAAAAATAAGGATGATTGGAAAAATAGATCTCTTGCCCGATTATGTCAGGGAAGCGGCAAAAAGAGCCGAAGAATTCACCAAGGATTATGATAACTTTCTGCTGAATGTTGCCATAGCTTATGGCGGAAGGGAAGAGATCATAGATGCTATTAGAAAGATGGCAACAGATGTTAAAAATGGAAAAATTAAGCCTGAAGATATTGATGATAACATCATGCATAAATATCTCTATACAGGAGAGATCCAAGATCCTGATTTAATTATAAGAACCTCCGGAGAGGAGAGGATTAGCAATTTCCTTCTTTGGCAATCGGCCTATTCTGAACTTTATTTCATGGATGTATACTGGCCTGAAATGACAAGACTTGATCTGTTGAAGGCCATCAGGGATTTTCAGAGAAGGAACAGGAGGTTTGGAAAATAATGCCCCTTGTGGGTTTCGATGATACCGATTCATCAAGGGAGATGTGCACCACTTACCTAACAGTGGAAATACTCAAGGAGACAAACCTGGATCTTATCGGCTACCCTAACCTTGTAAGACTCAACCCAAATATACCTTTAAAAACGAGAGGAAATGCAGCCATTTCTCTCTTGCTCGGGAGAGGAGAAGGGGAGAGAAAAGAAATAGGGAAAATTTATGATGAACCTGTATTCTCATTTGAAAGATACAAGGAAGAAGAAATTGATATTGATGTAATGAGTATAATTGAGAAATTTGCTCCGAAGGAGGAGAAAACCAACCCCGCTCTTATTGTCACCAAAGAAAAGGAATCTGAAAACTTTTACTGGGAAGCTGTCAGAAATTTTGTTGATTTCAACTATGTGAAGCATAAAATTGGTGGAACTGTAGAAACAATAAATGGTGATTATGGGATTGTAGGTGCAAATGCTGCAAATTCCTGGCCAGGAAATAATTATACATATGAATTGATATCATATCTCGAAAGGGACAGGTGGAACGGGGAACATTACGTTAATGATGAAGGTTCAATGACTATAGAAAGAGAATTTCCACAAACATTTGACAATTATGACTTCAGAAACAGATACAATGCCATAAGACCTACTACCAAGACTCCCGTTTTATTCGGTATACGAAGCATTAACACTGATTCTCTATTTTCCGCTCTAAAAAAAATTGATAGTGAGCCTTATTTCTCTTACATAATTTTTAAAACAAATCAGGGTACTGATGATCATCTTGAAGAAAGGACTATTGAATCATTAAAACTTTATCAATCCTCAATAATAAGAGGTCGTATAATATCTGAACCTATCATGAACAGGGGAGGTGTTGCGTCATTTGAAATGTCTGATGGGACTGGAACGATTAAGGTAGTTGCTATGGAACCAACCAAGGAATTCAGAAATACAGTAATGAAACTTAGAAAAGGGGATGAACTGAGAGTGTATGGAGGTATCACAAAGTCTGGATTCATAAACATTGAGAAATTTCAGCTCCTCAAGAAATCAACTATTATTGATATAAATCCACCATTATGCGAAAATTGCGGTTCACGGATGGAAAGCGCGGGGCGGGGGAAGGGTTACAGATGCAGGAAATGTGGTTCAAGAGGGGAAGGTATAGCCACTGAAGAGAAAAGGGATATAGAAATTGGATATTATGAAGTTCCAATAATTGCGAGGAGGCACTTAGCCAGACCTTTGAAACTCGGAGTGATCAAATGATTTGTATATCTGGAACCCCAGGAACAGGAAAATCATCTATCCTTTCGGCACTTAGCAAAATGGGTTATAAATGTTCAGAATTGAGTGATTTATCTTCAGGATGTGAAGTGGGAATAGAAAATGGGGAGAGGATAATCGATGTCAGCTGCCTTAAAAAAATTGATTTTGACGGAATTGTTGCCGGACATCTTTCACATTATATGAAATGTGATACCGTTATTATTCTAAGGAGTCACCTTAAAGATCTCGAAAGCAGACTTAAATCAAGGGGTTACAGTAAGGATAAAATGATGGATAATATAGAGGCTGAAGCAATAGATCTTATAGGATACGAAGCTGAAGAAATGCATCCAGGCAAAGTATCAGAAATCGTTAATGATAATTTGGATGAAACTGTTAATAAGGTTTTGCAAATAATTGAAAACAAGAAAAGTTATGATGATAAGATAGATCTGTCAGAGGAGATAATGCTATGGTATTAGATAAAGGAAGATCAAGGGCATCCATACTGATAAATCCTGTTGCCTCCAGGCTTGCTTTTTTGAGTCCTAATACTATAACTGTATTTTCTCTGCTATTATCATTTCTATTTGCTTTACTGTTCTACATGAGATTACTTCTATTTTCCTTTGTAGTTTTGTTAGTTTCGGCATATTTTGATGCACTGGATGGCGCTGTTGCTAGAATATTCAATAAAACAAGCCTCAAGGGTGATTTTCTAGATCACCTGTTTGATAGGTATGTTGATCTCATAATACTTTTCGCCATGGCCTTAAGTTTCTACGGTAATATTTATTTTGGAACCATTGCCATAGCTGGAACATTCCTTACAAGTTATGTTGGAACACAGGCACAGGCAATAGGTTTGAAGAGACTATATGGAGGTTTTCCAGGCAGAGCGGATAGGCTGGTCATAATTATGATAGCAATATTGGTGCAAATTTTCACTGGAAAAATATACGGATTCTACATTACGGCTTGGGTTTTACTCTTTCTTGGTGTTGCTGGAATTATCAACTCTGTTTACAGGTCTGCTGTTGTTTACAGATCTATTTCTTGAATTCTTTATTTTATAGTACTGAAGAGGATGGTTAATTTTTCCTTTTCTGCAAAGATCATCCGTTTCCCTGTAGCATAGACCAAGGGATCCTAAGGTTTGACATGATGGTACACTGTATTCCCTTCCTCTCCCTGTTCCGGTTATATGCTCCACCTGATATTTCGTCATTTTCTCCATAAAATCTGGAACCTCTCCAAAATATTTTATTATCTCTTCATTAGGGAGACCTATCCTGTGAAGGAATGTCACAAGGAAGAACCTTGCTGGATGGGAGACATTGACTCCTTTTTCCATCTGCGAAATTATCATTGAGAGGCATGGTGGGAAAGCATCCTTGTTAAGAGGCCCTAGGTTAGCTCTTTCCTGTTTTATCTGTTCTCCCCTTATTATTATCGGATTGGCATATTTTTTTAAAATATTGGAAACTTCCTCTGGAAATTCTGATAGTTCATTAACTTCCCTCATATATTTTCTATAAAATGCCTCCCTCAGGATTTTTGAAGTAATTTCTCTACTTGCTATAATATTTCCATTATCCATTTCCTGATTACATAATTTTAGTTCTTTGTCATTAAAAACCACTGCATTCCTTAAGAAGGATGGTATAGGGATATGGAAGCTGCCATTCTTAAGTTCCATATTAATTCCTAACTCCTTGCCTATCCTTATTATAACCCTGTCTTCCTTTTCTTTAGTTAAATTTTCATAGAGGGCATTTCTTTCCTTTATTGCATATTTTGCGGAAACAAAATAATCCCGTATATATGTCAACAGAATTTTAGCAATGATATATTTTTTTACTCTTTTTTCCGTTTCATAACTTAATCTAACGTCATTTGAATTAACCAGAGAGAGAATTTCGTTCGATACTTCATCCAGATAATCTTCATTCTCTCTAAGAAAATCCTCAAGTGATTTATTTTCACCGAAGAATTCTCTCAATCCTTCCTTCAGAAAGGGATATTTTGATAGTAGATCCTCATTCATATTATTTGCATTTCTTTCGGTGCTGTCGTCAGAACTTCACAACCATCCTTCTTTACAACAACATCGTCTTCTATCCTTACTCCCCCCTTGCCGGTCAAATATATTCCTGGTTCTACCGTGACTACCATATTTTCTTTCAGGAAAAAGTCATAACTTGGAGATAGAGCAGGATGATCATGAACATTAAGACCAACTCCATGCCCAAGGCTGTGGATGAATCTACCAGAAAATCTTGATGAGTCTATAATTTTTCTTGCTTCTCTGTCAACTTCCTTTCCATTTTTACCCTCAGATACTGCCTTTATACCTGCAAGTTGTGCCTGGAGTACTGTCTGATATACATCCATCATCTCCTTGTCAGGCTTTCCAAAGAAAAATGTTCGTGTCATATCTGAGCAATATCTTTCATATCTAGCTCCGAAATCTATAAGGACGGCATCACCCTTCTTGAGCTTCCTAACCCCTCCTGTGAAATGTGGTTCAGCTGTATCCGGTCCAAATGCAGCAATTGTGTCAAAACTAGGAGATGAAGCACCTCTTTTCATCATCTCATAGTTTACCAGAGCCGCCAATTCATTCTCGGTCATTCCCTCTTTCAGTTTTCCAGGTATTACCTCTGCTACCTCAGAAACTATTTTTGCAGCCTCTCTGATTTTGGCAATTTCTCTATCTGTTTTTATCTGCCTTAGATTCATTATAGATTCCCCTACATCGATGAATTCTTTATCAGGTAGTATCTCCTTAAGATTAAGAAAATCTTTATAAGTCAATCCTGAATAATTAAGTCCTATGAATGTCATATCTTCTGTCAATTCCTTTAGTATTGTATTCTTGTCTTTGTTTGATGAAAATACTAAAACATCCAAATCTTCAGATCTTGCCGTCTGTTCCTCGAGCTGGCTTGTTATAACTTTAAGATTTTTCCTTGTTAGAAATACATAGGAACCCTCGAACAGCCCTCTTGTAAGTTGAGTAAAATAAAAGAATGATGAATCGACGGTTGCCTCTCCGCCATTGAAAATTAATATACCTTCAACGTTCTGATTCATGTCAAATAATTTTTCGGCGTTCATAATACAATAGTTACTATGACTTAATTTATTTTTCTTTCCCCGACAATGTCAATAATAAGTTGATAGGATAATCTTCATCGAAATACATACATCATTTTATAATTGATTAAATGTATTCGTAAATAAAATTGTTAAACAGAATTATTCGCCTTCAGATGATTGAGAGCAATATAACATATAGAATAAGATTGTCAAGGGGAAGCCTGTCCCTTACTAAAATGATACAATCCACCATTCTATTATTATCCCGATGCAATCAATAAGTGCGTTGTATTTGTGAAAAATTATGGAAAATGATTGAGTAATAAGAAGAAAGGCACAGGTCATTATGTGAACAAACACATACTCTCCACATACCATGGATTCAAACAGATTGATTGTGTTATTCTCATTCCTACTGGATTGAGAGAATGTGAGCATATTCCACTCAATTAGCATATGAAACTGTGAAATAATCAAAAATGTGTATTAAATAACAAGAAGTCAAACATCAACGCAGATTTGACAGAGCCTTTGCCTACTCTCTGAATGTAACTACAAGTATTTCATTCAAATCTGGGTTTATCTTATTTCCGATCTCAAATTTTGAAAATGAAAATATCTCTTCCATTCCATCTTTGTACCATGGTGAAGATCTTATGTTTTCTACAGTTGTCAATGGGTCATACTTTATCTTTGAATATGATGCGCCCATAGCATCCCTTCCCAGAAAAAGTTCGCTCTTTTGAACATATGCCCAGTGTATTAGATAAATTATGTGCTCCCTTATTTCCATCAGCTTGAGGAAAGAATAATACGGAAATTTCTTCATTTCATCATCATACAATATAAGTTTAGAATGCCTTCTTTCCATTCTCTCTATAATTCCTTTGCTTGAAGATATTCTTTCTGAAAATTCCTCCCCCATTGGATAAATCATTATCAGAAAGTTATTCACTGAATTTATTAGCATTTTCTCATCCTGACCAGTCATTTCCGGCAGGAAGCAGAGAAAAAGCTCTTTGTCAGGATATGATAAATAATTCAAAGTATCCTTCTGTACGATTTCGTTTGCTTTGGACCCCAAGGGTTTTAACACGGAAACATCATTCCTAGTATCCTTAAATTATTTCCTATTGGTATTTGATTCCTTTGCCCTTAAGGTATTCATTAATACCTTCCACATCTTTTTTGTTGAAAACAAGAAGCCCCATTCCATGCAGTTCCTTTTCAAGATATTCCATAATACCTGAAATTTCTGTGATTGGTCTCAGGCCATCCTGATCAAGAATATTTATAACTTCTTTCTTGTATGGGGATCTAAAATATTTATATGTAATCAAAATTTCCTTCAAATCCTCCACAATATCATTAAAATATTTCTCATCAACATCTAGAGTCAGACCTGAAGGCAACTTTCTGAATTTCAGCATCTCGTATATTTTGACTGTCTCCTTATTCAATTTCAACTCTCCCATAAAATCACAATCATTCCATTCAATAAATTCATCAAGGGATGGAGATATAATTTCAAGCGCATTATTCGCAAGTACAGATGCAACAAGTGATGTTCTATGCCTGTACACACTTCTGTACATCAGCATCCTGGCTACCATCAAACCTTCCATTGCAGGCAGTCCTTTTTCCATCACACAGAAATTTCCGTTATCTATAGCTATGGTATTCAATAGCCTTGAACTGTCAACCATTCCGAGGGCAACTCCAGTATAATATGAATCACGCGCCAGATAATCTATTTGATCCATATCCCCATTTCCAGATATTAACCTGCTCAGGATCCCCTCTTTTCCAAGTAATATACTTATAATTTTTTCTCTTTCATCTCCAAGTATTTCTGCTATTTGACCACTCCCTACTCTTCCTGATATTATGTCAATAGATAATTTCAAATGGTCTTTATTATATAATTTCATCATTGCATCTTCTAGAGTATGGGAAAATGGACCGTGCCCTATATCATGCAATAGACCTGCAAGAGATACAACCCTTACTTCTTCATCGGTCAGCTCAATGTTCTTCGCTGCTTCCCTCGCGAGGTAATGAGTTCCAAGAGAGTGTTCAAACCTTGAATGAGTAGCTCCTGGAAACACCAAATAAGAAAAACCCAACTGTTTTACAGAGTTTAACTTCTGGAATTCCATTGTTGATATTATATCTGATATATCACTATCTAGTTTAATGCTTCCATAAATAGCATCATGAATTATTTTTTGTTTTTTCAACATATATGCAATTTATATTATTATTTAAACTTAAAGCCGGGCCACCGGTATCGAAGGACAGCCAGTCAAACACTTTCCCCCCTCGACCCTTAGCTCCGTTCCCCCTTCAGCATCCAAAGTCCACGTAACCGTTGCTCCCTTCCGGTCCTGGCGGATTCCCGTGATAAGCCATATTTTATTTCCCTCCGGAAATAACATATGGTACTCGGATCCGAAGGGACAGAACCTCATCGGATCTCAGGGGCATGTCTGATGACAGTTGCCTCCTCTACCGGCTGTCGCCCCCGCGTATAGACGGTTTCGGGTAGCAGGAGACGCCTATCCTCCCGGCCAGCCCGGCAAAACACCTATATATTTTTCAAGAAAAACTTATCGCTAAAAATATCACATTATATAATCTGTACTTTCTGAGTCAAAATTTCCTATAATTTCAATTCTTTTATCTGAATAATATGGATATGATACTATGAATGGAAATATTTCCCAAGGGCCCTTATCTGATAATTCATATTCCAGACTATCTTTTCCGGCCTCCCTTTCAATGATTTTACTAGTAATTGTTCTTGTTATCATCTCGTCTTCATAACCGAGGGAATGAATGTATTCATGTGTTAATAATACTTTTACGAGGGCTTCCTTCTCATTCTGGGTCCTTTCCCAAGCATCCATAGCCGAAATAATGTTTCCATTAATCACTATATAATTACCTCCAGAAACCCAATACGCACCAACTCTTGGATCAAAATATGAAATTGCTAGACCAACGGGCCTATCATTTTTAATATATTTTCGTACTATTCTTCTCACTTCCTTTAATATATTATCATAATTAAGTTTCATAAAATAACTTATAAAAATGGATATAAATCTTTTTCCTATTCATTTTGGCTACTAATAATCTAAAGGTATGTCCAGATTCATTCTCTCCATCTGATAAACCTCCTTCCCAGGAACATAAGAGCCATTGTTTCTAGAAATAAAATGTATATCATATTCCATATCACAGGTTCCAGTCCTAATGCTCCCTGTAGAAGCACTGCAGCTGGAGTTACCGGTGAAATGGAAAGTATGTAAAGTATCCATTTTGGAAGGAATGTGTATGGGTAGAAAGTAGGCGGTAAAACTGTCATAACTATTGACAATACTGCAGTAATTCCCCATACATTTCTTATATGTTTTAAAACTCCTGCAATTATGAATGCTATATTCGATACGGAAACTGTTACAGCAATTAGAACAAGTATTATTGGTAAAATAGAATCTAAGGTGAAAATTTTGAAATAAATTCCTAAAATTGCATATAATATGATTCCAGGCAGGGAAAAAACCAGATAGCTGAGGGTCAATCCCATCATGTAATCGTCCGGGGTAATTCGGGTAGGAACAAATAGATCCTGTATTTTTATTTGCAATCTGAAAAATGCTGCATCTGCAGCTCCATTTATGCAGTTAGAGGCTATAATGGATACAAAACCGCCTATGAGTGCATAACTTATCAATGCCCCGTGAGATAAAATTGTAACCATAAAAAGCAAGGTAAGGGGTAGTGATAGGGAGGCAATGAGGTATGAAGGCCCTCTTTTAATAATATAGAAACCATAATACCACGCAAAGTATGAAATGTACTTAAGATTCAAGTGATACACCCTTTGAAAGAAATAGATCATCCAGATTGATATTTTTTATATCGTAACCCATCTGAAGGAATTTATCGATATCACTCTTTCCAATGTATTTTATTGCTATGTTACCAATCATAATATCGTAAACAGTCCCACCCATTTTTTCGGCCCTCATCATATTTTCATAATTTTTTAGTAATTCTTGGATGGTGCCATATGAAACAACTCTTCCCGAATCCATTACACATACTGTTTCTGAAAGTTCCTGAGCCTCCTCCATATAATGAGTTGTGAGAATCACCTTTGATTTCAGTCTCTTTACAGCAGACCAGACCTCCATCCTCGAAAGTGGATCAAGACCTGTAGTTGGTTCATCCAAAAAAATAACTTCTGAATTAGATGCCAGAGCCATTGCAACAAATACCTTGCGCTTCATTCCTCCGGAGAGAGTATCTGATGGTGAATTTCTGAAACTATCCATATCAAGTTCTTCAAGTGCTTCTCTGGCGGCTTTGGATGCTTGCTGAGCTGAGAAACCCTTGGCAATCAAATAGAGCTTCACCTGTTCCATTGGGGACAGAATCCCTATTGGCTGGGCTTCCTGAGGTATGCTACTTATGATTTCTCTGACTTTTTTTGTATCTTTCATGATATCGTAACCCTGTATTGTTGCCGTTCCCTCTGAAGGACTAAGTTGAGTTGAAAGTATCCTTATAAATGTAGTTTTTCCAGCACCATTCCTTCCTATTATAGTGGTAACTCTTCTATCGATGTTCAAATCTATTCCATTCAATGCATAAAAATTTTTGGAATATCTTTTCTTCAAACCTTTTATCTCTATCATATTACGCTTTCAATCTTATATTGGGATCTTCCTTATAAGTGCCAATGCTTATCATAGTTTCAATATTTTTTATTCCTTTTATTGATCCAATCTTTTCTATTTCGAATTCCTTGAGTTCTGAATTGTCCTTTACCTTTACTTTGAGGAGTATATCATTGTCTCCTGTTACGTGGTGAATGTCCATGACTTCATCAAGTCTTGAAAGTTCTTTTGCTATCCTGTCCAGTTCTTTAATATCATTTATTGATAGTTTGATGTACGCAGTAACCTTATAATCTATTTTTTCATAGTCTATTATAGGAACTATTTTCCTAATTATTTCCCTATCCTTTAATCTCTTCACTCTCTGGAAAATAGTGGTTGCTGGTGATTTAACTTTTTTGGAAATTTCAGAATATCCTAATGTAGCATCTTCCTTCAATACATTTAAAATTTTTATGTCCAGTGAATCATATTTTGCTCTCATTGATTATTATTTTCAGAAAGTATTTAGAAATTTTGTATGGTTCATAGCATAAGACAAATTTTTATGATTCAAATTCATAACTGAGATGGTATAAATGGAATTATCCGCTTCAATCCTATCTGCAGATCTTCTAAATCTTGAAAGAGATATTTCTCAAGTACTTGATATGGATGTTAAATGGCTTCATCTTGATGTGATGGACGGACATTTTGTCCCTAATCTTACTTTTGGAATACCTCTTGGTCAGGCCATAGCGAGTAGATTCAAAGTAAATATAGAATCTCACCTGATGGTGGATAATCCAGATAAATTTCTTGATAAATATTGCTCATTTTCTAAGATTCTGACTTTTCATTATGAGGCACCAGTTCAGACTAATAGAACAATAAAGGATATTGGGGGTTTTGGAGTAATTCCAGGACTTTCTATAAAACCGGGAACACATCCCGCTACTATTGAAAAATTTCTCTCCGAGGTAGGATTTATTCTTGTAATGACTGTAGAGCCAGGATTTTCCGGACAGAAACTCATTGAGGAATCACTTTCTAAGGTCAAATTATTGAGGGATTATAGAGAAAAAGAAAGGCTGAATTTCATTATAGGAGTAGATGGAGGGGTTAACAGAGAGAATATCGGAAGGGTTGCCGCCACCGGACCTGATATGATTATAAGTGCTTCCAGCATCTTCAACGGTGATATTAGGGAAAATATTAATCATCTTAAAAGTGCTATAAGTGTGGTAACAAATGGACAATGAGATCATTGAAAAGGCTCTGGAGCTTGAGGATCAAGGAGAGCTTCAGGAGTGCATTAAATTCCTTGATGAGAATATGAAGGATATTAAGGATGATCTTACCAGATCAGATGCTATTAGACTGCTATCGGAGTGTCATCTGTATAAGGAAAATCCTGATTTAGAGTTATCAAGAAAATTAGCAGAAGAGTCTTTAAGAATAGCAAATGATAAGAAAGATGAAAAAAGAGCAGGTGAAAGCTACCTTCTACTCTCTCAGATATTGAATCAGATGGAAGATGAAAAGGCTGAGGAATTCGGTAGGAAGGCCTTGGATATTTTCCAGAAAATAAATGATAAGGAAAACCTCATTTATTCAATGATATCTTTGGCTACAATAATTAAGGATTTTAAGGAGGCATCTAGCCTTTTTGAAAAGAGCCTCAAAGAAAGTGAAAATTCTAATGATCTAGATATGATGGCACAGGCCGCGGTCAATTATGCTTATCTTCTTCTGGAGGAGAAGGGAGGGGATGAACCACTGAAGGTTCTTGACAGGGCAATCGATAAAATAATAAATAAGGGAGCCCAATTAAAAAGGAAGAATGAAAGGATTGAATTTGTCAACAATTATTCGGAGATTTTTGATGCGGCATCAGATATAGCTATGGAACTGGACCAATATGATCTTGCAACAAAGTATGCTTCATATCTTAACAAAGATCCACAGGAAGGAAAAAAATAATCACTGCATTTTATTTAAAAATTTATCTATATTAAGTCCCTTTGTTTTTGCTAGGAGTAGAACGGCAACCTGAGAGCTTATTAGAGGGTTTTTTTCCTTTATTCTGTTAATTTCCATCAGAACTTCTTTCTTGCTCATTTTCAGATTTTCAATTATGTAATTTATTGCCTCTATGAAGATATCCTCCTCACTTATCTGATTTTTCAAAGAACCGAAATCTGGTCTGTAATCAATTGGAAGGTCTATTGAGGAAAGTGAACAAGTAATTGTGTAAACTTCATTTTCATATTTCAGGCATTTTTGTTCCAACGCAATATTTATGAATTCTTTAGTCTGATCTGGTGTGAAAAATCTTGACCTGATAGATAGCATATTTATGATTTCTGATTCTTTGAATTCCCATTTTCCTGTTGCCCGTCTCAGATAAAGTAAAATTTTTTTAATTTCTTCTACCATTGTATTCACCTATATCTAGTATAATATTGCATTCACCGCATTTACCATCCCTGGTAAAAATTTTAATTGGAATATTTTCAACATAAGAATCTGAATAAATATATTTTCCACCTTCTGAAATAAACCTTTCCATTTTTTCTCTATTTCCTCTGTAATAGAATATGATATTTTCTGTAATGAATAGAGAGTCCAGCATTTTTTTGATATCCATCCTTTCAGAAATTGTAACCATATTTGCCCCCATTGTAATGGCATCTGCAACATCATCCCTGTGTCTGAATTCCCCATCAATGTAAAGTTCATACTGCCCAGCTAGGTCATCATAGATATTTATATTCATTTCTTTCCCTCCTTTGGCATCATTATCAGTAACCCATAAAGGTCCTGAAGAATATCTTTCCAGTTCTTCGTATTCTCTAATCTTCCTTTTCTGTATGGTAATGGCAGGAATTATCATTTGCGATCAGCCTCTTGAAGGATCATTGAAAAAGAGGTAGTATTTATATTAATTATTCCTTGCTGGCTGAAATTGAATACATAGTCAGTTTCATTCGTGCTAATGGTTCCCAGACCGAATGATGGATACATCAAAAATTCATGATATGCGACCATATCTGTAGAATTACCATTATCAGTCCATTCTGTAAGGGAATTCGGATACTTAACAAAGAATCCCCGTCCAAGATCCTGCCCCCCAACCTCAACCGTTAAATCTATGTTAACAAATTCTCCTGAACCGTTGAGCAAAGGTACATATGTTTGTATCCAAGCATGCTGCCCTATTGATATCCCTCCTCCCTGTTGTTGTATTAATAGGCCATATTGAGTCCAAGAAGGAATTCCGATGCTCCTGCTCATAGATTCAAAAAGATAGGATAGCTCTTCACAATCCCCTATTCTGTCATTATAAACCTGCTCAGCAGTAAGAGGAATGTTACCAAGATTGTAAGTGATATTATACTTAAAATTCTGAACTATAAAATTATAAATGGCCCTTAACTTTGAGGCAACAGTAGTATCATTTTTTGTTATATTAATTGTCATATTCCTAAAATATGATGGGTCAATGACCTCATAACTTTTATTTGATCCTGTTATATTAAAATATTCTGCATGATCATATTCTTGCTTCAGGTACGACGGTATCTGGGAAACGTTGCCTGACTCCGAAATTATATTTTGCCAATTTTGACCATATGTTTTGAAGTTATATGTAAAATTTGCATATGCCTCTCCTGGATAAATTTTCATAGTTATGAATTCCCTTCCGTATTCATTGGATATGGTTTCCATCATATTTTTCGAATGCAATATCTTAACATTACCATTCTGCAATGATGAATTCTGTGGGATGGTAATATAGAAGAAATAATAACCTTGACCATTGGACGGAGATGAGAAAGTAAAATTTCTGGCGAATGACATGTTTATACTCTGCGGTATGTAATATTGCTGGAATGGGTTTGATATCTGATTTGAGTTGTAATTGTCCATTACCCAGTATATTGCTGTCAGCGAAAGTAAAATAACCACTACGACAGTAACTAATGCTCTTCCAGATTTCATTTTAATCCTCCATTATTTTTCTGTGGAATATAAATATATATAACAAACCTGCGAATAATATTTCCGGAATTACTATAGTTAGTGAGTACTCTCCAAACAAATACTCAAAAAATATGGATGAAGAAAAGAGCATCTGTATGAGAAATGCCCCATTATAATATAACATTATTCTTCCCCTTCTTATTCCAGTTGCAAGCAATACGGATGACATTATTCCAGTGATGAATGAAAATAATGTAATCAATCCAATATACACATAATTAATAAATGATGGTGATGTCACTATTGCAATAATAAATGAAATTGGCAGTGAATAAGCACTACCAAGAGAAGATGATAATGGGATAAGATCTTCTCTTGCCTTATATTTTCCAGAGAGAATTGATAATTGAGATCCCGATGCCACTAAAGGCAGTAGGAGAAGAATGGCGAACAGCATTAGATCTATATATCTGTATAGGGAAAAATAAGCGTATATGAATAAAATGGAGTATAGGATACCCATCAGAATTCCAAAGAACAAGAATCGTGCGAATTTACCTTCATCTACTTTTTTGTCAACCCTGTTCCAATTTACGTAAAAGAGCAACGTAAATAATATCAAAGGAATCAATGACGAAACGTAGAAATTCATGTGAAGGATAATAAGATAAATGGTAATTATAGTTTCGAAAAAATGAAGATGGCCATAGCTGTTAGAAAAGATTTGGATATGGGTAAGGGAAAGATTGCCGCTCAGGTATCACACGCGGCCGTAGAATGTGCATTGAAGAAAAATCAGAAGGTGGAGGATTGGATCAGGGAAGGACAGAAAAAGGTTGTTGTCTGGGTAAAAGACGAAGATAATCTTCTTTCTTTGATCCAAAAAGGGAGATCCATGGGCATAAGCGTCTGTCCAATAAGAGATGCAGGAAGAACACAGGTTGAGCCTGATACCCTGACCTGTGCTGCCTTTGGACCAGATGAAGATTCTTTAATTGATAAGATAACAGGAGATCTTAAATTACTTTAATGATAAAATATTTAAAAATGTATATATATTTTATTCGCTTATTCTTTCATGGACACTAATATAAATGTTAACAGCTCGGTTCCACCTTTCATGGAACCGCCTGAGAAAGAAACGATTAAAAGTATGGTAAACATTGCAGCTATAATTGCTCTAATAATCGGGATATTAGAATTAATAATGGCAATATTTACTCTTGGGTTGACAATAATTCTAGCAATATTTTCATTGCTTGTTTATTATGAGAGCAAACAGATAATAAAATTATTAGATCAAAGGCAGTACACAGAAGCTAAAAGTAAAACACTGGTATGGATGATAGTTGGTTTTATTTTCTCATTTATTGTGGTTGGAATTTTACTGTTGGTTGCTTATCTGAAATTCGATGACCTAATAAGCAAAAGTCAATTTCAGATGACTGCTGGAATGCATTGATTCATTCCAGCCAGTCTGTGCCAACAGATCTAAATCCTATTTTTGGTATGTATAGGATAACCCTTTTATGTGAATTTTCTAAAACCATTCTATAAATTCTCTCTATTTCCTTTATATCTACTCCCTCTATCTTACATTCCTCTGGTTTTTTGAAATATTCTATACATTCAAGTATTTCATCCAATTTAGAATAATTTATACCCAGCTCTTCCTCATCAGTCTGGCCTTCCCATAGATTAGCTGAAGGTTTTTTCTCCATTAACCATCCTGGAAAATTAAGCAGCTTTGCCAGTTGGAATACCTGCGTTTTGTAAAGATCTCCAATAGGTTGGAAATCTGTACCTCCGTCCCCAAATTTTGTGAAATAACCTGTCAGTAATTCACTCTTGTTTGATGTACCTGCAACAAAACCATTGAATATATTGGCCATTTCATAGAGGAAAACCATCCTGAGCCTTGCCATAACATTCCCCAAGCTTTTCATATCGTTGGAATATCTCCTGAAAAAATTCAGTGCTTCATCTATATTTACAGTCTGATAATCTAAATTAAGGAAATTACATACTTTTTTTACATCGGGGCTTTCTTTTCCAACCGGAAGAGAATATAAATGTATTTTTTCCTTTGGAAGATTTCTCTTTAGAAGGAATCCGACCAAAGCTGAATCTATTCCTCCTGAAACTCCCAATACTACATCCCTATCTTTCACAAATTCCTTAATGAATGTGTCCAAGACTTCCAGAGTGCCTTCAGGTAATTCCATCTTATGAGAAAGAAAGAAATAATAATAAACCTTATGCACTTACAGGATAAGGCCGGGGTGGCCCAGCCCGGAAAGGCGCAGGCCTGGAACATTTGACGGAAAGCCTGTTCCCGCAAGGGATCGGGAGTTCAAATCTCCCCCCCGGCGCTTTCATATTTTAACGTAAAGATATTTTTATTTATTTGCTTAAATCAAATAAACAAGGATATTTAAACGGATTTTTGAGAGAATAGATTGTTTCAATTTCCCCCCGGTGAATGAGATAAATATGAACAAATTTTAGAAAACTATTGGAAGATATGTTTGATAGACTCACTTTGAAAATCCGAAGATTTTGAAATAATATAATGAAGTTTATGATATCAATATGATACTGAAGTCAGGTCTCCTTATTGGATTTCCTCCTCCTCATAAGTTGAATGGCTACAATAATTAGCATTAATGGAATTTCCAGTAAAGGACCAATGGCTGTCGTTATAGCAACAAAAGGATACGCTGAAAAAGCTACCAGAGCTATTGCGATGCTCACCTCAAAATCTCTTGCAGCAACTGTAAATCCTAACGCTGTTGAATCTTCATAATTATAGTTCAGTTTTTTCGCAGACAAGTATCCTATATTGAATAAAATGAAATAGAATAATATCATCACAATTCCTACCATCCATATTAAAGATGGATAGTTTATTATGCCTGAGCCCTCAGTCCAGAATATGATAACTATGGTGAAAAGCAATGCAACGTTTTGTACATTTCCAAGTAAATTCAAAATCTTTGAGAAATTCCTTTTCTTTATCAATAATTTTCTAGTTATATTTCCTGCAATCAAAGGGGATATTAAATAAAGAATAACACTTTCAAGTATTAATAAAGGATTTATGAAGACACTTGTTCTGGCAAGGTAATAAACTAAAAATGGAGTTGTTATAACCTGCAACACGGAATTCCATGCTACGAATGAGACTCCCATGCTTAAATTCCCCCTTGCCATATCAGTCCATACCATTACCATCGCTATGCATGGAGCAACTCCCAGCAATATTATTCCCACTATTACTTGAGAAATGATGCTATGATCATATATTTTGAGTGGCTCAATAAGCAAGTAGAAGAAAAAATAAGCGAGCCCCGCGACAAGAAATGGGGCAACCGCATAATTCAAAAACACCATTAATCCAACTGACTTGAGATCTTTGAAACTTCTTGCTATCTTCTCTATTCCAACCTTCGTCATAGCCGGATAAATCATAAAAAATAAACCAATAGGTATTCCGTAGATACCGATATTTTTTCCTATTGCCTTTAAATGAAACCCCATAAATATTCCTACAATCATTGAGGTGGCTACTAGAAAGGGAAATAAAATTGTCCTTAAATTAAGACCTTTAAACTTCATTAAATAACTCCTCGCCTATATTTTTAATATCCTTAAAAAAGCATTTATTTTTTTCAGTTGAAAAATAATTGGCCATTAGTTCTAAATTAAAAATTAATTTTGTATCTTTATAAAGTGCCATATTTCAACATCATATTATCATATTAAAATTTGATCTCATAATAAAGAAACTATTTTAAGTGCAAAGATTTATCTAACTTTAATACTAGCTTAATAATTTCCAAATATTTTTTGTTGATAGAATAATATGTATACTTCCATTCTTCCCTCTTTTTAATAATTCCAATAGAATATAATTTTTGAAGATTAATAGTAACCGTTGGCTGCGCCATTCCCGTTGCCGGTACAAGTTCACAAGTGCATAATTCTCCATTTTTCAATAATGCGTCTAATATTGCAAGCCTTAATTTATTGGAAAAGGCACTCATAATCAATTCCAGACCTTCATATTTGTTAATATCTATTGTTCCTATATTTTTAATTTTGCAGATTTCTTCTGGTTGCATTTTTATCAGTAAGTGTTCATGATAGTTTCATTGATATATTTTTTTGAAATTTCTTAACCTTTCAAATCTATTTCTTTCTTTAATTTTTCATAATTTAAAATATTTGTAATTATTCATAAATTCGGTATGAATATTTTAACTGGACACCGCTCTTAATTAACATGACTGCTGTGGGAGAGTATTTTTCCATAGTAAGAGATATGGCTTTTTCTATACTTTCTGTCTCAATTTTTCCAAAGAATGAGTATTTAATATTAATGACTTCAAATACTTTGGGTGCCTCTGCTGACTGTATTCCCTCTGCTTCTGCATTCATTGAGCTTATTTGGATTTGCATCTTTTTTAATATTGATATTATACTCATCGATGTACAAGCAGCCAAGGTTGTCAGCAAATATTCGAGTGGTCTTGGTGCATTATCCCCGTTTCCATCTATCATAATTGATTTATCTCGGATTACTCCATTAAAAATTAATGAATTTTCATAAGTTACTTTTGATATCATAATTTTTCTAACCTTCTATTTATAAGTAATTATTGTTCTTAAATTATCTCCTTATCCCTATCTTTTTTTCTAGTTCTTCCTTGAATACTTTATTTTCCTGTATATCTTTTGATACATCTTTGACTGATTTTATGTCTGGGAATGTTATCGCATCCCATAGGCATCCAACCTGGCAATTATTGCAACCTACCATACAGTTTTCAGGGTATAATATTACTGCCTTTTTCTCTTTAAGATCATATCCAAAAACGTTTCTCTTTTCTGAACATGTTACAACGCACATACCACAGCCAGTACATTTTTTAGTATCTATATAAGGCTGCCAATCAATATCAGATCTAGGTTTACCGTGCCAGTATTCAAATGAAGATGTCATTGTTTAGTTCCCCCATTTAAGGCATGATCAGGAAATTTCAGTAAACGCTCGTTTAACTCTTTTTTTACATTTGGAAAAATTTTGTAACTTGTGATAATCTTACGGACATAAACCTTTGGATCTTCTGGAAAAGTTATTGCATTCTCAGGGCACAATTTTCCGCAGGTTGTACATCCTATAACACAGTTCCCTGGATTTTCAATGGATGGTTTATTTCTTTCTATATTCCAGGAAAAGACGTTACTTCCACACGTTACTATACACATTCCACAACTATTGCAGGCGTCATAATTAATATCGGGATGCCAAATAAATAAATTTCTTTCTAAACCGTGCCATTTTTTTTCATTCATTATAGGTCGGTTTCGTTATCATATTATTAGATTTAAATATTATCATTTAATCTTAAAATAAATATTTTCCATTTTTGCTGGAAAAAACTAAAAGAATATAGAAGAAGTTTTTATGCTGTATTTTCATTATTAAAGATATGATGCATAGAGTCTGCCCACAATGTGGGTCTGAGAATATTGATTTTGAGACTGGATTCATTACTGGAAAGTACAAGTGTTATGATTGTGGATATGTGGGTTCAATAATATTTGAATTTAACGATGATAATTACAGAAAATTTTTAGAAGAAATTAAAGAGAAGAAGAAATAAATAAAAAATTGTAAAAAAATATTCATTAAAATATTCGGCAAATACTTAAATATAAATTTCATATAGATTCTTATGAATATACCATTCAGTCAATTTGTACTACAAATAGGGGTAGGGCAGGAAGCTTTAATATTCTTGGTTGCAATTATTTTACTGGCATTTCTTTTCTATTCAATAAAAATAGTGAGGGAGTATCAAAGAATTGTTGTTTTTAGATTTGGTAGGGCACTTGCAGAAAAAGGACCGGGAATAGTTTTCATATATCCTATAATAGATGTCCCCGTAAGGGTGGATCTCAGGGAAAGATTCCTCACAATACCACATCAGACATGTATAACTAAAGATAACGCACCAGTGGATATTGATTTTATAATATATTTCAAGGTCATAAATGCATCAGATTCTGTGATACAGGTTCAGAATTTTGAGGGAGCTGCAATGGGAATTGCCACCACAACATTAAGGGCGGTAATTGGTGACATAGCTCTCGATGAAGTTCTTTCTAAAAGGGAAAATATTAATGCAATACTGAGAACAAAACTTGATGAAGTTACAACAAGATGGGGCGTTAAAATAACAAATGTCGAAATAAGAGAGATACTGCCTCCTAAGAATGTTCAAGATGCGATGATACTTCAGATGAGCGCAGAGAGATCAAGAAGAGCTGTGGTTACTGAAGCAGAAGGTAAGAAGCAGGCAACGGTCACAGTAGCAGAAGGTGATAAACAATCAAATATATTGAGAGCGGAAGGAGATCGACAGGCAGCCATACTGAGAGCAGAGGGATTTGCTCTTGCTTTGACTACAATTTATAATGCAGCAAAGGAGATTGACCAGAAAACTCTGGCATTGCAGTATCTTGACATGCTCAAGAATCTGGGTTCATCATCTTCCACCAAATATATAATACCAATGGAATTTACAGAAATGCTCAGGCCTTTCACTGAAACTTTGAAGAACGCAGCAAATTCAAATAATAAGTAAATAATATACCTCCAATGAACAAGCGATCAGAACTAACAATAATGCAGAAATACGGATATAGAACATTCATAATACTGATACTTTTATTTATTTTTTCAACATTTTTGTTAATTGAATACTTAATCACAGGGCAGGATCACCCGACCTTACTTGTGCTTGCTATATTATTTTACATAATATTCCTTATTCTTGCAATAGGATTTTCATTGACAAATGTGAAGAAAATAAACAAGAAATATTTTCAGACTGATTCGCTCATAGGGCAAAAGGGTAGAGTGACAAGAGGTGTTAAAGCTGGGGAGAAAGGAACTGCTCAGGTGTCGAATGAGGAATGGAGTTTCATCTGTGATTCAGATACTTATGATAATGAACTTGTAGAGGTAACGGGGGTTTTGGAAGATAAAGTAACAATAAAAATTAAGAAACTTTCCTGACGTAAAGTATTCCATTTTCATATTTTATTACTTCAACTTCTTCTCCCTTTCTTATACTTTCTTCAGATTTCGCAGACCATTCTTCAGATAGAACATTGACCACCCCTTCCTTTTCTGGTAATATATCAGTAACAGCTTTCCCTCTCTTGCCAACATATCTATCAACTCCTACTTTCGGTGGTTTTTTCATTACCGCTTTTCTAAGTCCTATGAGATATAATGCCCCTATCGGAATTACTGTCGCCTCAAATGCAATCAGAGCATAGTTAGAACCGTTCAGATAAGGCAAATTAGATGAATATGTAACTCCGATCATCATCATTAGACTTCCAGCTATAATTAGAGCAACTCCAGATATCATCGCAAGCCCGTGACCCAACTTAATTTCCAGAAACACCATAACTAATCCTATAATTATGAGGAGATATGCAACTGGCTGATATGTTATGAGACCAGAACCCCAGAACCCTATGGCAAGAGAAATTACTCCTACGATACTTAGGATTATGGAGCCGTGATAAATATCCAGCAGTATTGCAACCGCCCCAATTAATATGAAAAATGTTGCAATGGTCGAATTTGATATGAATGATTCGAATTGCTGGAGTAAATTTTCTGTAAATTCTATCTTTGGAAGGTTCTGATAATTAAGCTTTACCAAAAGGGCGGTAAGATTATCCGTAATTCCATTAATTACTCCAAGATCTAGAGCCTGCTGCGCAGTGTATGCGGTATTGTTTTCAACCATTGGGTATATAGCTGATACATTTTTGCCGTGCATCTGGGCAAGAGATTCCATGTATGCGAGTGATGCGTTTGTCACGTGTTGCTCCTCAAGTGCCGTACCGCCTATTATATATGGCTTCGATGGCCCGATAAAGCTACCATTTCCCATATAAATATTATCGGAGGCCATTGCTATGTATGAACCCGCAGAAGCCGCCATGTCTCCTGGAGGAACGTATGTTGTCACATTAACATATTTTTCGGCGGCTACGGTATAATTAATTATTGCAAATGCATTGTCGAGATATCCACCAGGAGTGTTCATTATAATAAGAACAGGATAACCGTTATCCACTGCGAAATTATAGACAGATTGAAAATAGTCCTGTGCTCCTGGGTCAACCTGATAGTTGAAATTGATGACTACCAAAGATTTCTGATTAACACCATTAACTGGCGCAATAAATAGTACAATCAAAAAAATTACTAAAAGAAGCATTATTTTGAAATTTTTCATGGTTCATTGATATTAATTTTGAAAATAAATATTACCAATCGTTGGTATGTTGATTATTCTTAAATAAAAGAAAGAGATTTGTAATTATGACCGAAAAACCTGTAATTAATTTTGGTCTTGAAGGGATCTATGTTGACGAAAGCGCAATATCAAAAGTTGATGGACAGAATGGAAAACTATGGTACAGAGGATATACCATAGAGGACCTATCTGAGCATTCAAATTTTGAGGAAGTTTCATACTTACTGGTATACGGAAAGCTCCCTACCAAGAAGGAATATGAGGAATTCGTAAAGAAAATGAAGGAAAGAAGAGAATTGCCAAAAGAAGTAATGGACGTAATAAAGGCAATGGCCAAGGATAGCCATCCAATGGATGTAATGAGAACAGCCGGATCCATGCTTGCAATGTACGATAAGGACCTCAATAATAAAGAGAAAGATGCAACAATTGATAAGGTGATAACACTCATATCAAAATTGGCTTCAATTGCAGCCGTAACTGGAAGGTTTAGAAAGGGGATGAGTTATATCCCACCAGATAAATCTCTCGGACATTCAGCTAATTTCCTATATATGTTAACAGGGAAAAAACCAACTCCAACTGAGGAGAAATTAATAGATCTTATGTTTATTCTACATGCTGAGCACAGCACTAACGCATCAACATTTTCTGTTCTTGTCACAGCATCAACTCTTGCCGATATTTATGCTGCCACTACTACAGGAATAGGAACCCTAAAGGGACCACTCCACGGAGGAGCAGATGAGGCAGCCTTGAAAATGATGTACGCAATAGGTGATCCTGCAAATACAGAGAAATATATAGAAGAAGCACTTGAAGGAAAACAGAGAATAATGGGATTTGGACACAGAGTATACAAAGTATACGATCCACGGGCAAAGATAGTTAGAAAATATTTAGAGGAAAGAATGGGGCAGAACCCTTCTGAGGAAGTTAGAAAACTTCTAGAGATTGCATTGAAAGCTGAAAAATTGATGATTGACAAGCTTGGTAAAACGAAGGGAATATGGCCTAACATAGATTTCTTCTCAGGGCCATTATACAGATCTCTTGGAATTGAAGGCGAAATGTTTACTCCAATATTTGTTGCATCAAGGATGTCGGGATGGGGAGCACACGTAGTAGAGTACTGGAATAACAATAAGTTATTCAGACCTCTTGAGTGGTACACTGGTCCTCTGGATGTTCCTTATGTTCCATTAGACAAGAGATAAATTTAGTGAAACATTTAATTACCTTTTTTTTATAACCTTTTTACTATGGCAATATATCACGGGAGAGGAAGAGTAAAGATCAGTGGTGGAGTTCTTAAGAGTAATAGACATAAAAAGAGGTTTGAGCTAGGAAGGGAACCCACTAATACTGTCCTTGGAATAAATAAGAGGAAAGTTATTTACGGGATTGGAGGCAATGTTAAACAGCTTCTTCTGAGTGCTAACATGGTTAATGTTGTTATTCCTGAAGAAAAAAAGACCAAGAGAGTAAAAATATTGAATGTAAAAGAAAATATTGCAGACCCGCATTTCGCACAGAGAAATATCATAACTAAGGGAGCAATTATTGAAACTGAATTGGGAATGGCAAAGGTCACATCCAGGCCAGGACAGGATGGCCAGATAAATGCAGTATTGATTAAGAAATGAAAAGAATCATATGGGAAAGTTATTTTGATTCTTCCATTTCAAGAAAATATGGAAGAAGGGTTAGGAGGGGTTTCCCGAAAGATAGATTGTTTGATATTTTGAATTCTTTGAATTTGAATTATACTTTTCAGGATGCTAAATATCCAAAAATACCGTGGAAAACGGAGAAAAAAATTGAAGTTGAATGGGAAGAAAGTAAAGAAAAGTTGATAAAAAAAATAATAGAAAAGGCTTTCAGTGATTCTTCAGGAAATTCTCGATGATTTCTGAAAGATCCGGTTTTCCTATTTCCTGAAGTTCATATTTAACATTAACTAATGGCTTGTTTATCTTCACAAGTCTGGTTAAATCTATAGGTGTTCCTGAAACTACTAGATCTGCAGGCGTACTATTTATTGTTGCTTCAAGATCCTTTACTTGTTCTGGGGAGTATCCCATTGCGGGTAAATAATTGTGTATCTGTTTATATTTTTCATAAACTCCCTTTATTGTTCCCTTGGCATATTCTTTAGCGTCTACTAGTTCAGAAGCACCATATTTAATTGAGAATAGTACCGCTGCCCCATATGACATCTCTCCATGTGTGAGAGTTGGGCCGTCCTCTATTGCGAGAACCCTCTTTCCCCTGATGAGATTGGAATCTGTAGAAAAGAAAGGTGAGGCTGCATCTACAACAATTGCTTTTGGATTGAACTTTCTTATATTTTCCCTCACTATGTTTATATTATCGAGAGATGCCGTTTCTTCCTTATTTATAACAATAATGTCGGCGCTCCTGAGATTCACTTCACCTGGGTGATATTTAATTTCATGACCGGCTCTGTGGGGATCAACAACCACTATCTGAAGATCGCTCTTATAGAATGGAAAATCATTATTACCACCATCCCACAGTATTATGTCAGCTTCTTTTTCTGCTTCCCTTATTATACCCTCATAATCAACTCCTGCGTAAACCACCACTCCCCTTTTGATGTGTGGCTCATATTCCTCTCTTTCTTCTATGGTGCATTTGTTTTTATCCAGGTCCTCCATAGTTGCAAATCTCTGTACTCTCTGTTCAACAAGGTTTCCGTAGGGCATGGGATGCCTAATGACTGCCACCTTCTTTCCTTTGCCTTTCAGTATATCTACTACTCTTCTGGTGGTCTGCGACTTACCGGAACCGGTTCTAACAGCGCATATTGATATAACGGGTTTTTTACTTTTTATCTGCGTATCCTTTGGACCCAATAACATGTAATTAGCTCCAGCAGACATAACTTCTGATGCCTTATGCATCACATATTCGTGACTCACATCAGAATAGGAGAAAACTACTATGTCCACATTTTTTTCCTTAATTAGTTTTGTAAGGTCTTCCTCGGGATAAATGGGTATTCCCTTTGGATAAAGTTTCCCAGCAAGTTCCTTTGGATACAACCTTCCTTCTATATTCGGGATTTGCGTTGCAGTAAAAGCCACTACATTATACTCTTCATTGTCTCTAAAGTACACATTAAAATTGTGGAAATCTCTTCCTGCAGCACCCATAATAAGTACATTTTTTACCATGGTACTCACCTTCCTATATTGAGTAAAAAGATATAATCTTTCTACTTTTTTTGAATTTAATTTTTTAATATATGAATTGTTCTATATTTATATAATATATTTATGCTTCCTTCGCTGAAAAAATTTTATTTAAATATTTTATTAGAAAATGTTATTATCAGAACTTCAATAGATGATTGTGACCAAACCAGAAGAATTCTTCCAAGGAGAGGTAAACGATTCGTATCTATATAAGCAACTTGCCTCTAATGAGAAGGATGAAAAGATCAGGGAGAAACTGATGGAGTTATCAGAGATTGAAAAAGGGCATTCTGAATTCTGGGCATCTGTTATAAAGGAAGATGGAGGCTCCCCAGTTCCAAAGATAAAAAAAATTGGAATCTTATACTTGAAGTTTCTAAAATCCCTGTTTGGAATATCGTTCATAATAAACTACCTTGAAAAGGGTGAGGTAAGAGCTATAGAAGATTATTCAAACTATCTATCCAATTATGCTTCAGACGAGAAGAAAATTAAAATTCAGCAAATAATAGATGATGAAAAGAATCACGAGTCATTATTCATAAAAATGAGTGAAGAATTTTCCTTGGGTGCGGAAAAAACTCACGATGCAATTTATGGAATGTCCGACGGACTGATTGAAGTTCTCGCAGGAATAGCTGGATTGACAAATGTACTTGCTAACAATATATACATATTAATAGGTGGGATTATATTCGCAATTTCTGGTATGATTTCAATGACTATAGGTGCTTTTTTATCTGAGAAAGCAAAAATACAGATAAGTAAGAATGATAGCAAATATACTTCACTCCATGCTGCTGGCAATACAGCACTGTTCTATTTTATAGGTGCTATATTTCCAATATTACCTTTCATATTCCTACCAAAGTACCTCGCTCTACTTGTTGCAGTCATATTAACACTTGCTGTTGATGCAATTGCTGCGTCAGTAATTTCAATATCCTCATGGGGAAATATAAGAAAAGATGTTACTATATCCGTATTGTTGGTTACAGTAGGGTTTCTAACAACCTTCGCGATTGGTCTGGTAGTACACCATTTCGTCGGAAATATATTATGATGTGTGTTTGAATTTCAATATTTACATTTTGCCTTATCTTCTATATCTCCCCATCCTGATATCTTTTGCCAATATTTTATTTTCAATTAATCCAATAATTTCTTTTTTCGTCAAACTATCCCTTTCAATATTTTTGATAGTCGTTGCATAGAGTGTGAAATAGTACCTGTGATATCCGTGCCCTTTAGGAGGACAAGGACCGTTATATCCTATCTTTCCAAAGTCATTCTTACCCTGCGTTATTCCATTACTCAACCTTTTTGCTCGCGTAAAATTTTCTTCAAGATGAGTTACATTTGGTGGAATATTATAAACTACCCAATGCACAAAATTTCCCACAGGTGCATCTGGATCATCCACAATAAGAACAAGACTTTCTGTTCTAGTAGGGATATCTTCCCAGAAAATCTCTGGAGAATGATCTTCTGAATCGCAGGTGAATTTTATTGGTATTTCCTGCCCTTCCTCAAAATCCTTTATCTTTATCTTCATAAATATTTATAGTTCATAAATATAGAAATTTTATGAAATGTCTATGTGAATCGTTGCCCCCCTAAATTGTATTTTTCTCTTATTTCCCTGGCTATCTTCAGATATTCGTCAAGGCATTCTGGGTTAGCCATTGATGCCACATTGAGAGATTTTTCCACTGGAAATCCCATTATAATTTTCTTTATTGGAACCTCCATTTTTTTTCCATTGATCGTCTTTGGTATATCTTTAACCTGAATTATATCATCAGGGACATGTCTTGGTGATAAATTCCTTCTTATATTATCCCTTATTCTTTCCCTAATCTCAGAAAAATCATATCCTGGTTTAATTGATATAAATAGCGGCATATAGTATTCTCCCCCAGACAATTCTATTCCAACAATAAGACTATCCTTAACTTCTTTCATCTCATCGACAACTCTATAGATTTCTGCAGTTCCTATTCTTATTCCTTTTCTTTTTAAGGTTGAATCAGACCTTCCTAGTATTATGGCAGTCCCTCTTGACGTGATTATAATCCAGTCCCCATGTCTCCATATTCCATCATATGTAGAGAAATAAGTTTCCTTCAATTTTTCCCTATTTGCGTCCCCCCATAGATAAATTGGCATGGAAGGCATCGGTTTTTTGATCACCAATTCCCCCATGGAATCGACAATATCATTTCCTTCTTCATCGAATGAATGTATATCGGCTCCTAGATTGATGCATTGAAGTTCTCCCTCATATACAGGCGAGCAGGGACAACCTCCCAAAAATGAGGTACAAACATCGGTTCCACCGCTAATAGATGCAAGCCATACATCTTTCTTGATATTGTTATAAACATACCTGAATGCCTCTGGTGGCAAGGGAGACCCTGTAGAACCTATAGCATACATGTCTTCAAGTGTAAATTTTTCTTTAACATTTAAAGATTCTTTCATATTGAATGTGATAAAGGCAGCACTGACTCCAAAGAATGATATTCTTTCTCTCTCCGCCAAGCTCCATAAGGAGTAATTGTCAGGATAGGAGGCACTTCCATCATATACAACTGCTGTTGCTCCTGTTGACATAGAGCTTGCAACTAAATTCCACATCATCCACCCTGTTGTTGTATACCAGAAGAATTTCTTTCCTTCGTTCAGATTATAATGCAATTTCAATAGTTTCAAATGCTCCAGCAATATCCCACCCTGACTTTGAACTATTGCCTTTGGTATTCCGGTTGTACCCGATGAATAAAGTATCCATAGGGGATGATTGAACGGTAGAGGTTTAAATTCTGGCTGGTGATAAGTATTAGTTGATGATTCAAAATCTATGAAATCTCCTCTTTCGCTTGCAAACCCCTCCTTATTGAGTAAAATTACTGCCTCTATACTTTTTATCTTTTCCATTATTTCCTTTAATACTCCCATTCTGTCGAATTTTTTACCGTTATAAGAATAACCATCTATTCCAATTAGGACCTTTGGAGAAATTTGCTGAAACCTGTCTATTATCCCCTTGGATCCAAAGTCAGGAGAAGAACTTGACCAGATCGCTCCAATTGAGCTCGTAGCATAAAGTGAGAACAAGGATTCTGGAATATTTGGTAAAAATGAAGCAACTCTGTCTCCTTCGTTAACCCCATATTCTTTGAGAATCCTACTCAAAGACCCTACTTTGTTGAATAATTCATCCCTGGTTACTCTTTTAGAAGCACCACTCTCATCTAAACCTAGAATTGGTATTTCCTGTTTGGACAGATTCATAATATTTTCTGCGTAGTTCATCCTTGCTCCATTGAACCATTGGGCATTCATAATATCGTTGTACTCGATTATCTTATCAGGTTCCTTATCCCTCTTTATGCCGAAATAATTCCATAGGCTTTCCCAAAATTTTCCCAAATCGTTAATAGACCATTCATAAAGATCTTTATAATTCCTTATTGTGTTATTATAATTTTTGTTTATCCATTCTATATATTTTATCATATTCGAATCATTGCAGAATTCCTCTTTTGGATTCCAGAGAATCGGTGGATTTTTCACAATTTAATAATAAGAAGTAATAAATAAAACTATTCCAGTTTCACGGGGTTTCCATGTCCTGGAAGTACCAGAACCGGCTTTAAAGATTTTATTTTGTTGAGGCTATCAAGTGCTGTTATCTGATTTAGGGTGAACGTTCTGTCTATTTCAAGCTTCCCATCCTTTTCCCTTGCAGCATCTCCTATAAAGATCATTTTTTCATCCTTTAGCAGGAGGGATGATGAACCTGGAGTATGACCGTTGGTCAATATCACATCTATATCTTGATCATTCAAGTAATCAGGTGTCATAACATTTTTAAAATCAAGGAGTGGCATCATTTTATATACCAGCTTACCAATTATTGATCTTGGTTTTTCAGGTTTAAGTTTTCCTGAGAGGTAATCCTTTTCTATATTTGATGAAATAATAACTGGATTATACTTTTCGATCATTTCCCTGAGACTTCCTATGTGATCCATATGATAATGCGTAATGAATATAATGTCAGGTTTGCTTCTATTATATTCGTAATATTGTACAATTTTTTGAAAATTATTTTTCATTCCTGTGTCTATCTGAATAATCCTGTCTTTTCTTTTTATCACATATACGTTCGCCATAGTGCCGTCAATCATTTCCACTTTATCTGAGATTTTCATATCTCTTCTATACCCTTGTCTTTTAAATTCCTGATTTCTTCAGCTTTAAAAACACCATATTCAGTTATGTATCCTGTGACATATTTATAAGGTGTTACATCAAAAGCAGGATTATACGCGGGTGAGTCCTTTGGCGATATATAGTAATCACCTATTTTCTTAACTTCTTCCTCTCCTCTTAGTTCTATGGGTATTTTATCTCCGCTTTCTATTGTAAAATCAAAAGTGCTTATTGGAGCCGCAACATAGAATTTGACTCCATTTTCCTTCGCGAGCACTGCCTTTTCATATGTCCCTATTTTATTCGCAAAATCCCCATTTGCAGCAATTCTGTCAGCTCCCACTATAACCATATCTATTTCTCCATTTTTCATCAGATAGCCTGCCGCATTATCCGCAATAACCTGATGATCTATTCCTTCCTGAAGCAATTCCCACGCAGTAAGCCTAGCCCCCTGAAGTCTTGGCCTTGTCTCATCAACCCAAACTTGAAAATGCTTTCCTTCCATTTTTGCAATTCTAAGCGGAGCTAATGCTGTTCCATAATCTACGGATGCTAGAGCTCCCGCATTGCAGTGTGTCAGAATTTTGTAATTCTCTCTAATAAGCTTGCTTCCATTGATACCTATTCTTCTTGATTTGTCTATAATTGAATCAACATATTTCTTGGCATATTCGCCGGGATTTTCTTTATGCCTCATTACATAATCAACAGCATAAAAAAGATCGTAGGCTGTAGGCCTAGCAGATTTTATCAGTGATGCAGCTTTATTGAGGTCGTAACCAGTATCGCTGGCCTGGGCAATACCGAAGGCGGCAGCGGCTCCTATTGAGGGAGCTCCCCTTATTACCATAGTCTTAATTGCACTATGCAGCTCTTCTGGATTTCTTATTTCTACAATTCTAAATTCGTCCGGGAGTATTCTCTGGTCTATCATTTTTATTATTGGTTTCTCATACCATACAGCTGTAATTTCTTTTATACTGTTTCCTTCCCTGACCTTCATAAGAGTATAATAAAATATGAAATAAATTTCTATTGTTTTTTCTTTTTTTTAAAAAGGCAAATATTTTAACTTAGGCTATGATTACTTTTTATGGATGCCCCATGGGTTGAAAAATACAGGCCTAATCGTCTTGACCAGTTACGAAGGGGTACTAGTGTTGACATAATACGTATGTGGGCTAGGAAATGGGAGGATGGAGTCCCTGAAAAAAGAGGTTTGTTGATATACGGGCCACCAGGGACTGGCAAAACTTCAGCCGCTATAGCACTTGCGAATGAAATGGGGTGGGACTACATTGAATTTAACGCATCTGATATAAGGTCCAGAAGTTCCATAAATGATACAGCACTACGTGGTTCACTTTACTCAACAATATCAGAATTTTCTGGAAGAAAGAAGTTGATCGTACTCGATGAGGTTGACTCTCTTTATGAAAGAAATATAGAGGGAGGTGATATTGGTGGGAAATCAGCAATCTCAAATTTGCTAGATAAAACAATGAATCCGGTTATACTCATAGCCAATAATATTTATGACCTGAAATCAGGAACTATGGGAAAAAGCATAGCAGATAAATGTGAACAGGTTGAATTCCAGAGATACAGGAGCATTCAGATACTCAATATTCTTAAAGATATTTGCAAGAACGAGAATATATTTTGTTCCCACGAAAAACTTTCCCAGATTGCTGAGAATTCTAATGGTGACATGAGAGCTGCAATTAATGACTTACAGGGCTATGGCGATTTCACAGCCCCTCAGGAAAGGGATATTACTCAGAACATATATAATATTATTTCATCCTTGATATACAGGAAAGATACATTCATAAATTTAAGAAATGATATAATTAATTTGGGAGAAGATCCTAATAATTTCATTCTGTATTTATTGGAAAATATATATTCTTTCAATTTGAATGTGGAAGATTATGTTATGGCATTGGAAACAATAGCGCGAGCAGATCTTTTTCTAGGTAGGGTTGGAAGAAGAATGAACTATTCCCTCTGGGGTTATGCGACTGATCTGATGGCCTCCACTGTATTCTTCAATCTGAAAGGAGAGAAATATCTTAAATTTGGGTTTCCCTCTCTAATAAAAAAGATGTCTCAATTAAAAAAATTCAGAGCTATAAGAGAAGATTTTGCTTACAGAACTGGAAGGTACATCCATAAATCTACGGCATTCATGGATAAGGAAACTCTCTCATTCGTATATCAAATTATGAAAAGAAATGAGGAAATAAGGAATAATTTGGAAAGGACTTTAGATTTAGATTTTGATGAAATATCCACGCTCTATCTTTGACTTTTTGACCATAGAGATTTAAGAGTGCCTGAGACTCTTGTTATTTTTATATTGTATTTCTCTGCTATTTTTCTGACAAGGTCGAGTTGATAATGTTTTATTCTGATTGCCTTTATACCTTTATATTTAATCACAGAACTGTTTTTAATATCCCTGACTATTAGGTGTATTGAATTTTCATTCAGTGGTTCGATGGAGATGTATCTTCTTCGCCCCACTTTTTCCTTTACCGTCATTTGACTGCAGTTATTTTCTCCAAATCTTTTCTAAGGATTTTAACTGCCTGAGCTATTTCTCCCTTTTCTTTTGCCCCTGTACATACTACCTTCCCTGAGCCAAATAGAAGTAGAACTACCTTTGGTTCCTCAATTCTATAAACTAGTCCTGGAAATTGTTCAGGTTCATATTCCACATTCTCCAAACCAAGTGACATTGCAATGTTGGTTAAATTTAATTGCATATTAAGGTCATAAACTGCAACAATATTCTGAACCACAATCTCTGGATTGTTGTTTACATTTATTCCTGCTTTCTTTAATTTTTCAACTATTGTAGTGATAGTTTTATTGACAGAGTCGATTGTTTTTGCACCCGTACAGTTAACTTTCCCTGATCTGAATATCAGTACTGCCGTTTTCGGTTCCTGAAGCCTATAAATGAGACCTGGAAATTGCTCAGGTTCATATTCAGACCCTTCAAGAGCTAGCGCTATTTTGCTTAAATCTAATTTATCTGCAAGCGATGTTGAGGCGACAATATTTTCGATTGCAATCTTCTCTTCATCTGCCATAATAATCACTCTTTATATACCCTTTATATATATATTTAACCTATCTAAGGAATTACGGTTCAACATTATGGAATTAGATGTAATTAACCGACACTTAAAAAATTAAAAGAATATAACAATATTTACTTCATTTACAATATTTTTTGAGTAATTTTTAAAGGCCATAACATTTTATTAATAATTTTGTTATTAAGGTTAGGCGATCAGATGAAGAATAAAATAGCAATGGATAAACCTGTAGTTGAAATGGATGGAGATGAGATGACCAGGGTAATGTGGGCCTGGGTAAAGGAGAAACTTCTGGAGCCATATGTTGATCTAAAAACAGAATATTATGACCTACACGTAATAAATAGAGATAAAACTGACGATAAAGTAACATTCCAAGCTGCAGAAGCTGTAAAAAAGTGGGGTGTAGGCATTAAATGTGCAACAATTACCCCGAATGCTGAAAGGGTCAAGGAATTTAATCTGAAAAAGGAGTGGCCTTCACCAAATGGAACAATAAGGAAAATTTTAGATGGTACTGTTTTCAGATCACCCATACCTGTCAAAATAGTAAAGCCAGCTGTAAGATTCTGGAACAAGCCCATAGTTGTAGCCAGGCATGCTTTCGGAGATATTTATGACGGAGTGGGTTTGAGATTTGATGAGCCTGGAACGGCAGAAATAACCTACAGGTCTGTTAGTGGGAAAGAAATAAAAGTTACTTATCCTAAATTCAACGGTCCCGGAATGCTTCAAGGAGTTTATAATATTGATAAATCGATCGAAGGATTTGCAAGAGCGTCATTCAGATATGCAATAATGAATAAACTTGACCTTTGGTTTGCAACAAAAGATACCATTTCTAAGGTTTACGATGCAAGATTCAAGGAAATATTCAATCAGATTTATGAAAAGGAATTCAAAGAAGAATTTGCAAAGAACAATATAAGCTACAATTACTTCCTGATAGATGATGCAGTTGCAAGAGTAGTGAGATCAGAAGGCGGATATGTATGGGCATGCAAGAATTACGATGGTGATGTATTCTCAGATATGGTTTCAACAGCATATGTTGGAACTCTGGCTCTTATGACATCTGAATTGTTCTCCCCGGAGGGGTATTATCTTTCAGAGGCAGCTCACGGAACAGTTCAGAAACATTATTACAAATACATAAAAGGTGAAAAGGTTTCATCTAATCCCACCGCCTTGATTTATGCGTGGACAAGGGGGCTCAAGAGAAGGGGAGAAATAGATGGAAACAAGGAGCTTGTAGAATTTTCTGAAACACTTGAAAAAGCTGTAATAAAGACCATAGAAGATGAAAAAATAATGACACAGGATGTTGCAAGGATAGCAGAAATAAAAGATGCTAAGGTTGTATATTCTGAGGAATTCATAGATGCTGTACAGAAAACCTTAAACAAATTGATTGCAAATTAATTTTAATTTTTTTAACATCTTTTAAATAATTCTTTATTATTCATATCTGTGGCTTCAATACATTATCCATTTAATCTTGGTCATTATATAACTTATTATATCAACCCAGTCGAGGCTCTGATAATATTGCTAATAGGCATTATACTAATTTTCTTTGGGTCAAAACTGTGGAAATTTTTGACGGCAATAATAGGAGCTATATTTGGTTATTTATTTTATATAGATTATCTTTTCAAATTTATTCCCACTTCTTATTATTTAATAGGGCTTGCTGTGACGATATTATTATTTGCCCTTATTGCAGGATTTGTTGCGAGAATTGCTATTTCTTTTCTTCTTTCGCTAGTCATTTTATCATTAGTTACAGTACTCTTATCTTTAATAATAGGGATAATAGCATTCTTTATAGCATTTATAATTTTTTACATATTATATAAAAAGATCATAATTTTACTAAGTACCTTAACAGGAGCTTCTATTATTTTTTGGGCTTTGATTTCATTAGGTCTTAATATCATGGTATCGACAATTATTTCATTCATACTTTTAATAATGGGATTAATTTATCAGATAAAAAATAATAAGGAAGGGAAAGAAGATGATAGAGAGGTTGAGAGGATTTAGGGATTTTTATCCGGAAGATCAGGAAATTAGAAGAAACTTATTCAAAACCATGGAAGAGACGTGTCGTGAATTTGGATTTAAAGAGGTGGATGGGCCATCTCTCGAGAGCATTGAGCTATATGCTCACAAATCTGGAGAAGAAATCATGAGTCAGATGTTCTCTTTTAGGGATAAGGGAGGTAGAGAGGTCACTCTTGTACCTGAATTCACTCCTACTCTCTCCAGGATGGTTTCTTCCAGAAAGGATCTTGTTAAACCAATGAAATGGTATTCTATCGCTAAATACTGGAGATATGAAGAACCCCAATCAGGAAGATTTAGGGAGTTCTATCAATTGAATGCGGACATCCTCGGTAGTGAAAGCATTCTTGCGGATTCAGAGATAGTTTCCCTTTCCGCAGAAATTCTCAGGAAACTTGGAGTTGGAGAGAGAATAAAATTAAAAATTAACTCGAGGATATTGCTTGATGCCATAATTAATAAATTTGTGGGTGAAAAGAGAAGAGAGGTATACTACATTCTTGATAGATGGAACAAACTTGAAAGTGACATTAAAGATAATATTATAAATAAAGAGAGGCTTGATAAAAATATCATCAACGAAATAGCTTCAGGTAAGATTATAAAGGAATTTGAACACAAGGAATTGGATAGACTAAATTCTATTTTAGATTACGTGAAATCTTATTCAAATGTTTCTATTGAGATAGACCTCAAAATAGTCAGGGGCCTGGATTATTATACAGGATTTGTTTTTGAAAGTTGGGATAAAGAAGAAAAATTTAGAGCTATTCTTGGAGGAGGAAGATATGACAATATTATTGAGCAACTTGGAGGAGAGCATACCCCTGCAGTAGGATTCGGTTTTGGAGATGCAGTCATAGAGAATATCATGAAAATGGAAGGTCTGTGGAAACTAAAAAAAGAAAGGCGTGTTTTTTTAGTACAGATAGACCCAAGGGGAAGGGATTATTCAAAGGATGTAGCTAGAAAATTGAGAGCTAAAGGTATTAATGTTGATCTTAACGTTATGGATAGGGGAGTAAGTAAACAGCTCGACTATGCTGCAAAAATAGGATATGAATTTTCAGTGATACTCGGAGAGAATGAGGCTAAGAATGGAACTATAACGGTAAAAAATATGTCCACAGGTAAACAGTCAGAGATGAATATAGAAGAAATAGATAATATCTGGGAAACGAATATAAATTAAAAAAATTTTTATAACGATGCCGGATAAGCTCTTCATATATGGACTCCCTTGGAGACAAAATTGTTCATAAGAAAATAGGGAGAAATACTAATCTCACCGTGAAGGAAATAATGGATATGGTGGACGAAGTTAAAAAAACTTATCCTGACAGGGAAGTATTTTTTGATGGCGACGAATTTGCAATCTGTTCAAGAAAGAAGAAGTAAAAGTTGTTTTAAATAAAGGTTATTCTTGGTATGGCATCGAGTAAAAATTCTTCCTCTATCATTTTTATAAATTCCTTTATTATGAATGTTGTTTCTATGTCACCTTTTATCTCCGGGATTTTCTCTTTTATTTTATTGTATAGTACTGATATGTATTTACCTTCGTGACTGTACATTCTCATTGCCTTGTAATTAATCATCATCTCAATTGCATTTATTGCATTTACATTCTCTATAATCTGCCTCAATTTTCTAACTGAAGTAGCTCCCATTGAAACATGATCTTCCTGGTTTGCTGATGTTGGAATAGTATCCGCCGAAGATGGGTACACAAGAACTTTGTTTTCATTGCATAATGACGCAGCAACATATTGCGGTATCATCATCCCTGATTCAAGGCCTGGATTATCAGCTAAAAATGCTTTCAACTGAGACAGATTTTTATCAACCATTCTGAATATTCTTCTTTCTGCAATATTCCCCAATTCCGTCATAGCAATTGATAGAAAATCAGAAGCCAATGCTAATGGTTCTCCATGGAAATTGCATCCTGATACAATATCATCAAAAACTAATGGGTTATCTGTTGCAGAATTTATCTCTATATTTATTATTCCAATAACATAATTGTACACCTGCAATACAGAACCAGTAACTGTAGGAATACATCTTAATGAGTAAGCATCCTGAACCTTTTCACTTTTTCCTTTTTCTATCCTTTTGCTTCCTTCAATAAAATTATGTAAATATAGTGCTATCTGCTTCTGCTCTTCGTATGGTCTCGCTTCAAATAATTCTTTACATAAAGACCTATCAGTGGCACTAAGAGTATGCATTGATAGACCTGATAAAATAACTGAGTGTTCAATTGCAATTTTTGCCTCGTGAATTGCAATTATTAAATTTGCAAGCATAAACGACGTCCCATTTATAAGAGCGATACCCTCTTTCTCTTCTAATGTGATCGTTTTTATTCCCTTTTCTTCCAAAACCTTTTCTGCTGATACTATCTTCCCTTCACATATAACATGTCCTTCTCCAACAAGTATCAATGCCAGATGAGCCAATGGAGACAAATCACCGGATGATCCAACACTTCCCTTTTCCGGTATAAAAGGATAAATATTTTTATTGAGTAATTCAAGCAATAATTCAACAACTTCAACTCTCACACCGGAATAGCCTTTAGCTAAGGCATTCGCTCTAACGAGGATCATGGCCCTTACGGTTTCCTCATCCAAAGCCTTACCAAATCCAGAAGAATGCGACCTTATAAGATTCATTTGAAGATTCTTTGCATCGTTCTTAGAGATCTTTACATTCACAAGGTCTCCGAAGCCTGTATTTACTCCATAAATAGTATCTCCATTAATAATCTTCTTTTCTACTATTTCTCTTGAAAATTCTATTCGTCTTTTGGCTCCTTCAGAAAGCTTTACTATTACCCTATTTTTTGCAACTTTAATGACCTGATCAATTGTTAAATCATTTCCTGTTATCAGAATCATGAACCCTTATTTTGAACACGGATAAATATTCCATCGAATGGATTCACAAATTGTGAGTTATTTTTTTACTAAAGATTTAAAAAAGGATTAAAATTTTTATATGATCAGCTTATATTTATGGCAAAATTTTCATAAAATCAGCATTCATTTAGAAAATCTTATATAATATGAGTACCATATTCATTTTCGAGGTGTTCTCTTGTCAAACGAAAAACCAATAGAAGAAGTAGCCGAGAAGGTAGCGGTTAAATCTGACAAGAAACTTAGGAAAGCACTGAGTCTGCAGGATCTTTTCTTCCTATCGATGGGAGGGATTATAGGATCCGGATGGCTATTAGGAGTTGCCGCGGGAGCATCAATCGCAGGTCCAGGCGCCATTCTCTCGTGGATAATCGGTGGGATTATTGTGCTTTTCATAGCTCTTGTTTTTGCAGAAATATCTGGAGCAATGCCTAAAAGTGGGGCAATTGTTAGATATCCGCACCTTGCTTACGGTGGTTACGCCGGGTATATATTAAGTTGGGCTTACCTGCTAAGCGCAGTTACAGTTCCGACAATCGAGGCAGAAGCAGTATTACAGTACGCATCAACTTACATACCAAATCTATTTACTCCTCAGGCAGTTCTAAGTGCTGAAGGAATAGGACTCGGAATAGTATTGATGGTATTATTCTTCTTCTTGAACTATGCTGGAATACGTTTCCTAGGTAAATTCAATTCAGTTGCAACATGGTGGAAATTCATAATTCCTACATTGACATTTATACTGCTACTATTCCTCTGGAATGGAAGTAATTTTACTGCCTATGGAGGATTTACCCCCCTTGGGTTGAATGCAGTATTCTATGCTATACCTGCTGGAGGAATTGTATTCGCTTATCTTGGATTTAGACAAGCACTGGAATATGGTGGGGAAGCAAAAAATCCTCAAAGAGATGTTCCAAGAGCAACTATTTACTCCGTTCTTGCCGCGATTGTATTGTATACTATGTTACAGGTTGCCTTTATAGGTGCAATAAAATGGGGAGGTGCAAGTGGAGTAGCTCCTGGAGCCTGGTCAACAATATCAACTTCCGCACTGGGAAAAGCTCCATTTTATAACGAACTTCATGCTGCTCCTTTTGCTGCACTGGTGGCATTCGCATATCTTCTACTGATTGATGCTTGGGTTTCACCGGCCGGAACAGGGTGGATTTATCTTGGAAATAGCACAAGAGTAATGTACGGAATTGGCGCAGACGGATATTTCCCAAAAGCGTTCCTTAAGATTTCGGAAAAAACAAGGATTCCAATAATTGCACTTATAGCTTCTTTGGTTGTAGGTATTATATTTTTCTTACCATTCCCGTCCTGGTACCTCTTCGTAGGATTCATTTCAAGTGCAACTGTGTTAACCTATGTTATTGGACCAATTGCTTTGCATTCCTTCAGGAAACATGCACCTGAACTGAAAAGACCTTTCAGACTTCCAGCAGCTTCAATCATAGCTCCTATAGGATTCATTGGTGCTTCCTTAATTGTATATTGGACAGGATTCTCAACTCTGACATTGATATTCGGAACTGTATTCATTGGCGTTTCATTGTTCTATTTCTCATTCGCGCCTGTAAAACTTAATCTTTCCAAAGGTTTCTCATACGCAATGGGAATAATAATATTGATTGTATCAATATTTACCCTGTTCTTTGCTTACTATTATGTTCTATATCCATCGGGATCTCAAACACTTGCCACAAATGAAGAATACTTTGCGATAATTTACATCCTGGATTTGCTGGCCATAGTCGGGACTACCATTATATCATACTTTAAGGTATCAAAGGAGCATAAGATTGTATTTACATCATCATTCTGGCTTCTCGCACTCATATTCATAACATACCTTGTTTCCTACATAGGTTCATTCGGATATACAACTATAGCAGCTCTGGGAGGCCCTGCACCTATCCTTGCTTTCCCGATAGATACAATAGTTATGATAGTGGTCTATATTATAATATATGTATTTGGTCTCAGAGCAGGCTATAAGACAGAGGATTTACAGGCAATTATAGATGAACAAGCTCCACCTGAACCAGAAGCCCCAGCACAGGTCTGATGCTAAAATTTTAATATTTTATTTATCTTTTTAATTTATGGATTTTGAAATATTTGGGAGAGTAACTATAGGTGTTCTGAATTTTGATAAGTATGCAGTTATAGTTGACTCTGGGATTGATGAGAATGATATCAGGAAGGTAATAAATAATGTCACTAAGAATGGTAAGGATATATTTGCGTTACTTATAACGCACGCGCATTCAGACCATTCTGGAGGTGCATACTTTGCAAGCAAGCGAGGGATAAAAGTATATTCATCTAAATTGGAAGCGGATCTTATTATGAATCCTTCATTGTTGAATGTCATAATTTCAGGTTTCTATAACGGTCAAATTTCGGAATCCAAATTTGTAACGCCAAATTATGTGAAAGTTAATTATTTAGAACAAACGTTCAAAGTTGGGGATGAAATAATAGAGGTGATTGATTTAAAGGGACATTCATTGGGACAAGTAGGCTTTAAAGCGAAGGATGTGTTATTTGCAGGGGATTCATTATTTTCCATTGATATACTTGAAAAACATCCTATACCTTATGTTCTCAATGTACCTGATTTCATAAAAACTCTGGATATGCTCTATAATTTTAGCGGAAAAATTGTCATTAGTCATGGTGGCCTTATTGAGGATAATAAGAAAGTTATCTCCTACAATAAGAAAAGAATAGAGGAGATGATAGAACTTTTCAAAGATTTTTCTGCAAGTGGAACAGAGATTAATGTTCTTATAAAAAGAATGCTGAACCATTATAATTCGGGGGGAAATATGCTAAACTATTTCCTTGACACCACTGCAATAAAATCTATAATATTCTCTTATGGGAAAGTTGAGTATAAGGATGGTGATTTGATAATAATGCCCGTGACTACTGAAAATATTTAAATAATTTTATTTTAAAAAATGATTATTAAATAATGCAGCGAGTTGGTTTTCTTTTATTAATGCCTTTCCAATAAAAATAAAAACAGCGTTTGGTTGTTGAAAACTTCAATTTAATCTTTCTAAGTTATTAATTATTATAAGGGATTTTAGATGATATCCTTTCTAATATTTCTGATCTCAGCTCATCTTTATCAATAATTTCTGCATTGAAATTTATTCTTATTAGATAACTTGAAATTGTTATTTCTTCAATAACTATAGATAAATATTTTATCTGTTCAAATGACCTCAATTCGCTTTCTATATTATCTTTTAAAGATTTGTAGTCCATATTTCTTGGAATTTCTATTCTTATGGTTGAAAATTTATCTTTCACGTTAGTTGTGATTGTTGACTGTATTACTATATTATTAGGTATCTTGACAAAGGTACCTTCAGGTTCCTTTATAATTATAAAAAATATAGAAATATCTTCAACGATACCTCTAATAGATGCCCTGAACTCATCTCTTGAGAAAAATTTTGGAGATGCGGTTGGAAGCATATAATTGTACTGCCACGTGCTAATTTCAACGTAATCGCCTATAATGAATGGCTTAGCCCATAATATCAATACTCCACCGAAAAAATTTGACAGTACTGTTTGTGCTGCCATTCCTATAATAACGCTACCGAAGGCACTTCCTAATACTACTGAAGAAAGATCAACCCCCATAATCGCAAGTGCGGATAATATTATGATAAAATAACCTAAAATTGAGAGTGTAAAAATTATAGGTTTTATTATTCCTTTATCCGTTTTGTTTAGAAGTATTTTTTCAAATACTCTTAAAAATATCTTGAGAAGGATGTACAATATAATGCTTACAAAGAGAGCCTCCACAAGGTTTGAATATTTAATAGGTACAACATTCAAGACCTTCGTCAATATGTATATTACAACAATTAAAATGGTTCCAGTTATTAATGTAAGCCAGAACTTTAATATTATGTCATTTTTTGTCATTATTTCTATATCCTCCGAGAAAATAAATAATTACTCTTATTTAGTTGTAGGTATTAAATATCCATATTTACTTCCGTAATGAAAATAATGGTTACGTATACAGTGGAATATAAGAGAAGCTTTTTCTCAAACAAGGAAATCCAAGATATACTTATTTCAGTGATAGTTTTATCAGTAGCCCTTTTCTTTGTAATTGAAAGATATGCTTTCCCCTCATCAATCAATCTTTTTGATAAATTAGCAATAGCTTTCTTAATGGTCATTACTGCATTCTTTCTTCACGAGATGAGTCATAAATTTACCGCAATCAGAATGGGTGCTTGGTCTGAATTCAGGATGTGGCCATTAGGGGTTTTATTGACTCTAATAACCGGATTGCTTGGTTTTCTATTTGCTCTTCCAGGAGCAGTGTACTTTGCTAGTTATAGAAATCCGATAAGAGAGGGAAAAATAGCACTTGCTGGTCCAGTCACTAATATAGTTATAGCTCTAATTTTATTACCAGTTTTTCTTATGTTATATGTGTCATTATTTGTTCATATTGCATTATTTTTTATGATATACATCAATATATGGCTGGCTTTCTTCAATCTTTTACCAATTCCTCCACTTGATGGAAGCAAAGTATTTGCATGGAGTAAAAGAAACTGGGGATTAGTAATAGGAATAGCAGTGATACTACTCATTTATGATTTTATGTTCCTTTCAATATAATTATTTTTTAGTAAATAAAAACCACGTATAATCTCCGACGTCTATGTGCTGAGTTATCTTATACCTTTTATCATCTAAAAATAGATAATCATTTTCTTTAAATACCTTCCATTCTTCTGATCCTACTTTAAAACCTATTCCGAAATAAGTAGGATTCTCGGAAAACTTTATTACATCCCTCTCTAAAACCTTTTTTTCAGGGCCGATTACTAGCAAAGCCATATTATTGGAATTATTTATTTCTTAATTCTTTTTTGGTATGCATATGCTACATACACCAAAACGGCTATTACAAATATTGTGAGTAATAAATATCCTATAGTTGTGATCAATGGAATAATCTTCTCCCAGTTACTTCCAGTTTCATATCCGATAGATGCTAAAGCTGTTGACCATATTAAAGAACCGCTGAAGGTAAGAACAGAAAATTTAAAAATGTTCATAGATGCAATACCTGCAGGAATGCTCATATAAGATCTGAAACCTGGCACAAATCTTCCAAAGAATATAGTCCATTCTCCTCTTTTGTTAAACCACGCTTCTACTCTGAAAAGATGCTCTTCTTTAAATCCTATATACTTACCGATTGTCAAGATTATCGGTCTTCCCCCCAATAATGAAATATAATAGAGAATTAGATTACCTATAAATCCACCTATTGATCCCATAAGGGAATATACAACCAGCAATGGAATATTTCCATTAGAAAGAAATCCTGCAAAGGTCATAATAATCTCTGAAGGAAATGGAAGGCCTATTCCTTCCAATATCATTAAAAATAAAACCCCGGAAGGCCCTAGGCTATTAATTATATGCAATGATAATGATAAAAAATAGGATATTAATCCCACGAGAGATACCTGCAAATTTATCAGTGTGAAAATGTTACCCTATATATAAATAATTTCATAAAGAGTAGAGCTTTATGATGAAAAATAATCAAAATCAAAAAGATCTCAAGAGGATTTATACCTCCTCAATTCTAACCGGTATTCCAATGGGTTTTAATTTTGTAGCATTTCCTATATATCTCAGTTTGGTAGGCTATAATAGTTTTGAAATAGGACTTGTAATAGCAATTGGTACATTGGTAGGAGCCATATTTATGATCCCGTTTGGGGTACTTTCCGATAAATTTGGCAGATTGAAATTTATTATCATTGCCAGAGTATTAAGTGCAGTTTCCTTTCTAATGTTGATATTTAGTTATAATATTATAATTGTATATACATCTAATATCATTCAAGGGATTGCATTCGCAAATATAGGATCTTCCTTCAGTGCCCTTATGAGTGAAAAAAGCACAGTAGAAAACAGAAACTTTGTATTCTCCAGAAATACATTCTTCTCTGGTATTAGCATGGCCGGTGGAATGGTTTTATCCAATTTTCCAAATTACCTTATAAATCTAAGATTTGGTATTTTTCCTTCGTTCAGATATGTGTTCTTACTTTTCTTCCTGATTCAAATTGTATCGATAATTATATTTTTAAGAATAAGAGAAGATTATGTTCCAATAAAAAGGAAAGGAATCAGTAAAGAAACGATGAGAACAGTCTGGAAATTAGGAGTCCTTGGAATGATAGGTCTTGGAGCTGGTATAATCATAAGATTGTTTTCTCTCTGGTTCTATCTAAAATTTGGCCTTAATATAGGAACTATTGGAAATTTCTTTGCCATATCTCAATTTCTTACCGCAGTAGCCAATTTATTTTCTGCAAGATTGGCAACTTTGATGGGAACAATTAAATCTATTGTAACAACTGAAGCGTTATCTGTAGTAATTCTTATACTCATCCCTCTTTCGGTTTCGCCTACAATGGCCATAGTTCTCTACATAACGAGGTCACTTTTAATGAATATGTCATCTCCTGTTATGACATCTTTCACAATGAGCATAATTAGGAGTGAGGAGCGTGCAACAGCTGCATCAATAATCCAACTTTTCGATAGTGCTCCTAGGTCATTTGGCCCTGCAATAGGTGGGTATTTCTATTCTATAGGTGACTTAGATCTGCCTTTCTATATAACAGCTTTTCTGTATTCTATATCTATTACATTTTTCTTTATTCTTTTTAGGAAAACGAGGTTACCAAAATGAAAAAGATTAACCCACTTGTTTTGGAAAGATTAAACAGAAAATATTCTTATTACGGTCAGATTTCAGATGCATCTATTGAGGGAAGTACTGAAGTATCCAATATACCCTGGAACGTTATTAAGGAAATAATTTTAGAAAGGGATGAATACAGATGCAGAATTTGTGGGAGATCTCCGATTCTTCAAGAGATTAGAAATGGTGCACAAAAAATTAGATTTGATGTAGAAGTTCATCATATAATTCCAAGAATAGCTGGAGGGACTAATTCTTCTATGAACTTAATAACTCTATGTAAAAGTTGCCATATAAAAACTTTCAAAAATAATTATAAAGGTATACCTGTAGAAAATTTAAGTCTAGGTACCAGCGTAGAAATTTTTACAGATAGTTCAAAGCTTCTTGAAATTGGTAACTCCTGTGAATCATTGGAAATAGATTCTTTCTTTTTTAAAGAAAGAAAATTCAAAATAAGTACGCCTATTAAAGGATCCATATGTGATTATTCCTCATTGAATTATGTTTATGATTATATTAGTGAAAAAGATATTTTAGTCGATGAAATAGTAATTAAAAATAAAAAAGGAAATTTAATAATTGGATTGATAGAAAACTATCAACCAATTTAGTATCTTCTTCTAAAATTCCTGTTTCCACCGCCAAAGTCCCTTCTTGGCCTTCTTTCGGTTTCTTCCGCCTGATATTCCTTCTCACTCATATCTAGGGACTCGTTTATTTCTCCTACTTCATTGTCTGATTTCTTTATACTTCCGTATTTTCCTACGTTCAATCTCATGTGGCCCCTAACAAGGCTTACATATCCATTTTCGACAACTATACTGTCTCCAACTTCAACTTGACTTGCTTGTTCATTCCATAATGACATTGTTACCTTTCCTGTTTCGTCCCCGAGAACTGCCTCGGTAACGCTCTTTTGTTCGCCATATCTTGTCTGTATTTGCTTTGGTTCGCCAACATTCAAAACTTTCGCCAATACGGTTACTCTCTTGGATCCCTGATTGAGATCCTTCACTTTCGTAAATTCGTCCATATTATACCATTCCTTTTGTCTAGAGCTAAAAGCTCAAAATCCATAGCACATACATGCTATTAATATTTTCTCTGACTTCCCCCGACCAATTATATCCTGACTTATTTTAATAACTTATAATTATACCATTATTTATTCTAATTATTACAAAATATTAATATTGGATTCATAAATAGATAATATTTAAACATAAAATTTAATAATTATCACTATGTATTGAAACTATAATTATAATTAATAATTGTTATTAATTCTTAATGACTAATTAATTCAGAATAAGATTTTATTTTTCTTTAATTTTATGCATAATAATTTATGTTAAATTAATTAATTTTAAATATTAGTTATATTTATCCATAGATGGTGACGCCTGAATGTCCATAGGAATTCATATAATTGCAGATTTAAAGGGAGTAGAATCTGGGAAAATTTCCAATGTGGAAGAGGTCAAGAAGATAATGGAGGGGGCAGTCAAGGCGGGAGATTTGACCAAAATAAGATCCCACTATCATCAATTCACCCCGGAGGGAGTGAGCGGCATAATACTGATTGCTGAGTCACATTTAAGTTTCCATACATGGCCTGAATACGGGCTTGTGACACTAGATATTTTTACCTGCGGTCCTACTGAAAAGGCAGAGACGGCATTCGAATATATTATAGATAAGGTTTCTCCACAATCCGTTGAGTATAAGGAGATAGAGAGAGGGATGGAATATCCAAGAGGATCACAGAAGAAAGAGCTAGAAATCCGAGCTGTTTAAATCTAAATAAGCTTCTAAAATTCAACATATTTTTAAATATTATTTGTTTAAAAAAGATATTCTAAAAGTGATGTGAGAGGTAATCCTGATTCCCATTTTAGAATAAATGATCCTGCTTTTGTTATTTCTATCTTTGGAATTATTTCCGATAATAATCTATATCTCCCTCCAAATTCAAAGCTGAATGTAAATATCCTCCATGGATCCCCTTTTACACCCTTTAATCTAAACGCATAAATAGGCATGATTTTTGTCCTCTTCAAAATCTCTAGATATGATTCTGCTTGGATCTGTGACCTTTTAGATGATGAGGAGAAATTGATAACCTTTTCTTTAGAACTCTTAATTTCCACAGGTAAACTAATGTCGTCCCTTATAACAATTATATCGTATCCGTGACTACCAGCAGCTCTTATAACCAAAAATGGCCTTTGCAGTATTCTTTCCTTCATCACTTCCGGAAGCCATCCTATAGTCTCTAATTTTTGTTCTTCGCCTGCAAATATTCCCTTTAATTCCCTTTCATATATACTTCCGTTCTTACTCAAGATCATCAAACCTACTTAATTGATTTCCCATAAAGATATCCTAAAAAACTTTCTAACTGGATTAGTTCCCTGGCCCCTTCCGAGATCCTAAAATCTATTTCTCCCAGATAATAAAGAATGTCAGCCTTCAAATCCTCTGCTATAGTCAAATCATATAAGCTTCTATGGAACTGCTCAACTATGTCCTGTCCTGATATACCCTGCTTTATTACAGCTTCTTCCAGTAATGCCTTTGCCTTTGATATATCACCCTTCAAAGCAAAATTCATAACCTGAAGGGCCCATTCCTTATGAACTGTACCGGCAGCTTCATAGATAGAGTTTACCGTAATTTTATCTGAATAGGTTGCCGCGACCTGAAGAATATTTATAGCTTTTCTCATATCACCATACGACATCTCAGCTATAACCTCAAGTGATGTTTTTTCGTATTCTTTCCCTTCTTTTTTCAATATATTTTCTAACGCATGAACCATCTCTTCGCCACTTATTCCTTTAAATCTAAATATTGCTGTCCTGGATTGAATAGGTTCTATAATTTTTGATGAATAATTACACGAAATAATAAAACGTGTTGTTTTTGTAAAATTTTCCATAGTTCTTCTTAATGCAGCCTGAGCTTCATCTGTCATATAATCGGCTTCATCAAGAAATAGTATCTTAAAACCAAGGGGATTTGACGGCATAATCCTTGAATATTCTTTAATAGTCTCTCTGACCATCTTGATACCTCTATCGTCAGACGCATTTAGCTCAAGGAAATTTTCTTTCCATGATTCTCCAAATAGCTCCCTAGCAAGGGCCATTGCTGTGGTTGTCTTCCCCGTCCCTGGAGGCCCAGAAAAAAGTAAATGAGGTATATTTTTTTGAGATATATAGCTCTTCAATCTTCCTACAACTACCTGTTGTCCTATTATTTCGTCCAGTTTTTTTGGCCTGTATTTTTCAATCCATAAATCTTCCATCTGATCCAGACAATCATAATTTACGGATAAATAATCTTTTCATTTTATGGTAAATGAGATTTGATAAGTGTTTTATATTTCGAATTGTTGTCAGTAAAAGGTAATTTCCATGGTAAGAAAACCGGCCAGAATGTACAGAAGACTAGAAGGACCTGCTTACACAAAGAGAGAATATATGGGGGGAGTTCCATCTCCTAGAATTCAGCAGTTTGTTAGTGGTAATGTTAATGGCAATTATGATGTAGAGCTTAGGCTAGTGGCTGAAGAAAGTTGCCAAATTAGACATACCGCACTTGAAGCTGCAAGAATTACCTCTAACAGACAACTAATCAAGGATTTCGGGGAGAATGGATTCTTTATGAGAATAAGACCATATCCTCACCATGTAATAAGGGAGCATAAAATGGCTACCGGTGCAGGAGCTGATCGTATATCAAGTGGTATGAGCATGGCCTTTGGGAGACCGGTAGGAACTGCTGCAAGAGTTAAGATGGGCTCAATTGTTATGATAATAAGAGTCCCAAAATCTGGAGAGATGAAAGCAAAAGAGGCACTTAGAAAGGCATCTCACAAGATTCCTACACCTTCGAGAATTGATACCATTTATATCAATCCCCCTTCTTAAAATTAATAATATTTTTTATTTCCTTCTCTAAGAATGATATTGCTGTTTTATCCAATGAATCTTTGTTTACAGATATCAAAATTATACCCTTTGTCTTTAGTATTCTGTCTTTAATCAATGATATAAATTTCAATACATTTGATTGGTTGGAATTCATAGAAATAAAATAATCAACACAATCCATATACATCACAGTCTTTTCCTTGATATTATTTAAAATGAATTCCTGCAAACGGCTGAGTTCTCCGGGATTAAATGCACCATCAATTTCATCAAAAGATATTAATGCATATTTAACATTTTTTAAATCCTTTATGTTATTTTGAATCTCTCTGGTTATTATTATAAGTGGATTTCCTTCTATTGCCACTTTTGATGCAATCTTCATACCTATCTCATTACTTCTCTCGTATATGAGATATGGCTTCCCATAATCAAGTTTTAAGAGATTATCATTTTGCTCTATATTTAACTCTTTATTAATCTGATTAATGAGATCATCATTATCACAATATTTCTTTGCTAAAATTAGTGCATAATTAAGGCCATCCCTGTAACCTTCCTTATAAGACCTATCTGGTGGCATTTTTTCCACTTTCTATGGATGCTATAACTTCCTGAATAATCCTTGCAGCTAGCATTGTTGTATTACCATTATCGTAAATAGGGGATATTTCTACTATATCGAGACCCACTATTCTTTTCCTTATTATCTTCATTATGTCAAGAACAATATATGGATCTATTCCAAATGGTTCTGGAGTTCCAACTCCAGGAGCAAATGATGGGTCGAAGCCATCAAAATCTATAGAGAAATAAATTGGCCCATCAGCAAAATTCTTAATTTTCTCGATTGCCTTGGCATAATTATTTCTTACTTCATAACTGGAAATATAGTCCTGTGTTCCTTCTTCCCTTTCTTCTGGAGATACTGATCTGATACCTATTGATAATATATTTTCTTTCCCTATTATTTCACTTACTCTTCGTGCAACCGATGCGTGTGAATATTTTTCTCCCATATATGAATCACGGAAATCAGTATGTGCATCGATAAAAATTACCTTGCTCTTGATTTTTCTTAAAGCACCTGTTGATATACTGTGCTCCCCTCCCATCATAATTGGGAATTTTTTATCAGTTACAATCTGATCAACTATTCCATACACTTCATCCAACATACCCTCTGGATCGTGGTAATCAGAGATGTCTCCTATATCAAATATTCCTGCATCTTTTACGTTGTAATCGTGAAACAGGGAATAGCTTTCTATATTGTACGAGCTTTCTCTTATTCGGTTAGGTGCCAACTTTTCTCCAGGTCTAAATGATACAGTTGCATCAAAAGGAACCCCAAAGAGTACATATTTAGAGGAGTCGTAGTCCTCCGAGGAATCACAGAATTTCAAGTTAGAAGGCATTTATACCCTCATTAACTTCCTTTTTCCCATAGATTCCCAGTATTCTACTTCTATACCACTCTTTATTTTATCCCTGAACTCCTCAGGTATTTCAAGATTGAATTGTTCGTATGTTTCCATATCCATGAACAGACCTTCATTTTGTGATATACTAAGAACCTGAGCTGTCTTCTTTTCTATTATTGGAACTTTAACCTTATGTTTTGTAGGATAAACAACGCTCCTTTTCTGACCATCAAACACACCAATAGCTACTATTCTGGCTTTTGCTTCACCATGCTTTCCTGGCTTGGATGTTGTGATCTCGACTATTTTGCAGGGCTCTTCATCTATCAGTATGTATTTATTCTCTTTTAATTCTCTAACTTCTTGATCTTGCCATGTCATGATTTCTCCTAGGTAAAATTTAGTGGTTTATTTAACTTTGTTGCTTAATAATCTTTTTTATATCAAATTTTACTCCTGCCCTTTTAAGAGTTATAGAGATATTGCAATATTTTTCCTGAGACAGGTCTATGGCCTTTTGAAAGTTATCTGGATTTACATTGCCATATACTACATATTCAAGTGTTATGTTAGTTATTACCTTTGGATGTTCGGTAGCTCTTATACCTATAGCGTTAACTTCAAACCCCTTTACAGGTTCCTTCATTTTCTGGAGAATAGAGATTACATCCATTCCTGTGCACCCGCAGAGCGCCTGCAGTAACAGTTCCGTTGGTGCAGGCCCTATGGAATTCTTTTCAGATGTACTAGAATCCATAACAATTGCATGGCCTGACCCGGATTTGGAAATAAAAGTCAGTCCTTCAACCCATTTTAAGTTGGCTTCCATCATTCCAGATAAATTTTAGGTATTTAGTAATTTTTTTTAATAACAGTAATAGTTAATATTTAAATTTCAATGACCCCGCGTGAGTTTGATAGATTTACTGATATACTTAATAATCGCCTGGATTATTATATATTATATTTTAGTCAAAAAGGTTAAAAAATATTTCGCACCTTATGGTCCTGCCTTACTGATTAAGACACAGGCAGGTGTTAAAACAATTGATAAGGTCTCTAGAACAAAGTTCTGGGACTATTTCGTTACTTTCTTCTATTATTCAATGCCTATATTCGGAATATTGACTGTAATTCTATTAATATGGGAGGCTTTTATAATATTATCAATTCCTAAGAGTGCTGCTCCACCACTTTCGTATGCACTTGCCCTACCAGGTATTAATCCAGTAATACCCGTAGGTTTCGGGATAGTTGGACTGATAATTGCAGTTGCCTTACACGAGGCGGCCCATGGTATCGCAGCAAGGAGATTCAATATCCCGGTAAGAAGCACGGGTTTGCTCTGGTTCATTATACCTATCGGGGCATTCGTAGAACCCGATGAAAACGTTATGAGAGAGAGGGATTCGAAAACAAGAGGAAAAATATTCGCCGCTGGTCCTGGCATGAATGTGACTTTAGCTGTTATTTTTCTCATCCTCGCAATAGTGCTCGCTTACTCGTTTACTCCGGTATCAGGGGCTCCTGTTCAGTCTTCCCTTTCTCCCTCAATACTTCCTGGAGATATTATAGAAAAGATAGGTAACATAAATATTAAAAATGTGAGTACTTTTTCATTACTTTCATTTACCCCTGGAACAAATGTATCTGTACTTTTAAATAGAAATGGTAACCTTATAAGTGAAAATGTCACTTATGGTGTATACATAACCGGTATTGTGGTAGGATATCCGGCACAGGAGGCGGGAATAAAGATAGGAAGTATTATTTTGAGTGTAAATGGAAAAGAAATAACTAATATCACGAATTTTGAGAATATTCTTTCAGGATATCAGGCAGGTCAGACAATTTTTGTAAAAACACTTTATAAAAATTCAATACATTCCTATAATGTTACATTAGCTTCTAAATACTCTTATTTGATATCAGCGGGTGATAATGCACCTGGAATTCCGAAAACATATCCTTTTATGGGAATTGATGTTTCACTAATGGGATTGTCTCTTTTTGATCAGTATTCTTATATTAATTTACTGAGAGATCCTTTTTCTTCAGGCCCTCTAGGCTTTTTCGTTTATCTTGGACTGCCTTTTCACTATGAGCTTCCTCTGCCTGCCACATTACAGAGTTCATTCAATGCCAATATAATAGTCTTGAATATGGAATATCTATTTTACTGGTTATTCTGGCTCAATTTCGCCCTTGGTCTTACCAACATTCTTCCATTGGTACCTCTTGATGGAGGGTACGTATTATTAAACATGCCAGCACTTCAGAAAAACCAAAAATTGAGGAATGTAATAGTTGCAGTAATAGGTCTCTCAGTTCTATTCCTTATATTATGGCAATTAATTATTCCTCGAATTTGAGCAATGTCTGTTGAAGGGTATCTCCATCACCCTTATTTATTTTCAAATCAAAATAGTTTATAGGTAATTTCTCGCTGTTAGAATATGAAATACTTTCTTTCTTAAAGGATATAAAGTTTGGACAGAGATTGCACTCTGATGGATCATTCCTCAAAAAAAAGCATTTGCCCTTATCATAATAAAAGCAAAATCTGCCAACAGATTCCATGGTTAGATATTAGGTCTATGGATTTATTTCTATCCTATAAGCCTACTATTTCTTGATATTAAAGAGTTAGTAGATAAGATTATTACAATCCCAAGTAGAGATGTTAGCATAGTTATAATTAATGGAACATATGAGTTTTCATAAAATATGTACACATTCACAGATCCCGATTCAACTACTAACTCATAGTATCCATCTGCTAAGGATTGATTCAATAAAATGTTACCATTTACGTCTACTTGGTATATTGGGACGGAACTCCCATTCTGATATATGATTATATTTCCACCTCCATTAAATCCTATGCTTTTGATTGTCCTGGCTCCAAAATTATAGCTATTTGCAAAATAGATTACATCTCCCTGATGTAATGACCTTTCTGTAATGCCTGTAGAGTTTAATGGCAGGAATACAATCACTGATATGAGCATTATAATTATAAAAACTATTGTGAATCTTTTTGATCTTTTCCTGGCCTTTACAAAAAACCTTTTTTTAATTCCTATATAATTAGATTCTTTGGCCTCCTTTAAATCTATTATCTGAAATACCAAATAATAAAGTATAAACCATAATATTATGGAAAAAATTATAAGTGACAGAGGAAAAAAATTACTATTGAATGATAAACCCGCTGAAATTATTAAAAAAATTATAAACGCGATTTCAAGCACGAGCCCGACCAGTATTGTTATAGTGCCTGCAGTTCGTATTTTAAGACGCTGATTTATTTTCTGTATTAATTCAATGTCTATTTCCAGAGAACCCATCTGAATGTATAATTACTGGTTAGGTTTAACTTTTTTCCTATCATTAGACTTTTTGAATCTTTTAAGTATAGACTCAGTAATCATGATAGAATTTCCCGTATAATCTAAAGGATTAATATCATCCAATCTCTTTCCTGTCTTTTCTTCAATCAAATCCTTAAGTTTTACCCCCGTCTTCCTTGATTTCATAGATGCTTCCCTGACAATTTCATGAGCTTCTTGCCTTCCATAACCTAATCTTACTAGGTTCATTATATAGGCTTCACCCAAAACCAATTCATCATTCAATAAATTATCAAGCATTTTTTTTTCATTTACCTTAAGCCCTTCAAAAACATTTGACATTTTATTTAATATATCATCTAGAAGAACAGATGTATAGGGAATAATAAATCTCTCTGAGGCACTATTTGTTAGGTCTCTCTCATGCCAGAGGATGGATGATTCATGCATCGGGTTAAGAAATCCTCTTATTATTCTTGCCAAAGAAGATATATTTTCAGAAATAACAGGATTAACCTTTTGAGCCATTGTACTGGAACCAACCTGCTTATCTTCATTAAAGGGTTCCTGTACTTCATCTATTTCTGGTCTCTGAAGATTCCTTATCTCTGTTGAAAATTTTTCAAGGGAAGTAGCTATAGAAGATAATATGGATACGTATTCAACATATCTGTCCCTATCGACAAGTTGAGTCGGCCCCTCTTCATACCCTATTTCAAGTTTTCTCATTATAATTTCCTGTATTTTTATTGTTTTCTCCCCCAGTGCTGCACCCGTCCCCACAGCCCCCATAAATTTCCCAACTATCACCCTCTTCTTTGATTCTCTCACCCTTTCAATGTGTCTCATTATTTCATTCAGATACACCGATATTTTCAATCCAAAGGTTATAGGTAATGCATGTTGTCCATGCGTTCTTCCCATCATTGGAGTTTTCTTATATTTATATGCAAGTATACTTAATGATTTTCCCAATCTGAATAAATCTTCTTCTAAAATAGAATAAAAATCCTTTAGCTGAAGTGCAGTGGCAGTGTCATTAATGTCATTTGATGTCGCACCCAGATGCACAAATTTCCCACTCTGACCTGAGACCTGTGTCAGTACCCTTACCATTGCCATAACATCATGACCTATTTCCTTCTCTAATTTTTTCACTTCTTTTATATCTACAAATTTAGTATTAGCGTACTTTACAATATTTTTTGCATCCTCTTTTGGAATAATTCCGAGTTCACCTTCAGCCTCAGCTATAGCTCCTTCCACCTTCAGCATATATGATAGTCTAGCTTCTTCTGAAAATATTTTTTTCACTTCGTCCCTGCCGTATCTGTAATCTATCGGTGAAATTATCACGTATGTTAATTACATTACATATTCAAAACCTTTCTATGGTATGAATGAAATTATCCCTGCAGCTATTGATCCTATGAGTATTAAGTACAGGAGGCCTTTCCTTAGATTTGATATAGCATATTTGCCCATAATAGATTTGGATGATGATATCTTTATAACTGCTATAAGTGGAAAAGCCAAAACTATTGCATTTAATACCATTATGCTCAAAGCAATCTGTATGAAATTATTGAAGAAGAGGACAATAATTGCCCCTGGTATTATTTCAAACAGATATATGTTATAGAAGAGTCTGTTTTCTTTATATTTTGAATTAAAACTCCCTCCAATTTTCAACGCATCGCTGACTGAATAACTCATACTCATAGATATGACCATTAGAGCAAGTAAACTGGCTACAATAAGGCCCATGGCAAATAAGAAAGGGCCTATGGGTCCCATAATAGAATAAAGATAAGCTCCTACAGAACCCACAGGATTGTTTGAATCAAAATGACTCTCTGAAATTTTCCATGCGAATATAACAATAGAGACCATTAGAATTTCAGAGACTGCTGCCCCTATTATTGTTCCTCTGGTTTCTCTTTTCATATTCGAAAGATTAATTCCCCTATCCACGTCAGCGGCTTGATGATAGAATAACATCCAGGGCATCAGTACTGCTCCGAGATTTGCCGCCATTAGGAAAATGAAGTTCTTGTTATATACTATTGGATTCATACTAGAGATTATATTTCTTTCCGGATGCACGTAAAAATCAAGTATTGCAAATATGAAGAGTACGAATGAAAGTAAAACAAGGATAACTTCTATTTTATTATATTTTCCTGAAAATAATATAATTGAATGTACAAGAAGTAATACGATAACTGTTATAATTACTGGTATCCCAAGAAGAACACTTGCAGCTGCAGCCCCTGCAAATTCACCAACGTATGCTGAGAAATCTATGACTGTAGTTGAAGCAACAGCAAATATAGTCCACCTTTGTCCAAAATTTTCAGTTATTATTTTTCCCAGTGACTTGCCGGTTACGGCCCCTATTCTTGAAGCTGTATCTTGGACTAGGAATAAAGGAAATGCAAGAAATAGCAGAAAAACTATTAGATGCCCCTGGTATTGAGCGCCTGATTGGGCAGCAGTTATTATTGAAGGAGAATCTAGGTCTGCCATCATCACCACCCATCCAGGTCCAAGAATTGGAAGGAGTTTCAGGATCTTCTTATTCATTACTTTATCACCCTTATACCTTTTGCGAGATATTTATCTATTTTAATTTCTCCATTTTGTCCTATAATGATTAAGTATTCATCATTTCTTTCGATTCTGACTTTATCCCCAGGCTTAGAACCAGAATCCGCAAGTTTCTTTAGAAATTCCTTATCTTCATATACAATCCTTTCTATTTCATATAATCCATTTTCAACATTAGTTACGTATTCTTCCCTGAGTAAATCCACCACATTAATAGGATTGCCATGAGGACAGCTCTTAGGAAATCCCATATTCTTGTATAAAGTCTCCAGCATCTTCCCAGTGAATCCGTGCTCAAGATACATAACCGCCTCATGTGATTCCTCCCACGGAACCTCCAAGAACGAGTATGCAAAATATTCTGTTATTCTATGGGCCCTCATTGTATTAGCAGCGATTATTTTTCCCTTTGGGGTAAAAGATAGGCCGTTTCTTCCTATTATCAGTAAATTTTCATCAGAGAGTTTATGCAAGGCCTCCCAAGCGGTTGGCAGAGAGACATTTAATCTTGAGGCTACGTCCTTTTCATTCACCTTTCCGAAGCTTTCTTCAATTTCCCAGACTGCGAGGATGTAATCGTCAGGATTATTTTTCATTGATACTTAATTAGGTCTCCCTAATTAATATTTGCTCATTCATCATAGACGGTTCTAAGAGCCTTATAAATTGCAGAAAAATCTAGCTTACCCAATCCCTTTTTTGAAGCCATTTCATAAATTTGTGATATTTCTGATGTTATAATCAGGGGAAAAGTAGAACTTTTGGCCATCTCCATTGCATAGTTTAGATCTTTCATTTCGTGTTCCAGATTGAACATTGGAGGAAATTCATTTTTTATTATGTTTTCCTTTTTTATATCCATTACCTTGGAATAAGCAGATCCTGTAGAAAGTACCTTGAATTGAAGTTCGGGATCTATTCCGTTTGCTTCCCCCAATAATATGGCCTCGGAGAGAATTGCCATATTTGCTCCAAGTATTATATTATTTATCATCTTCATTTTCAGTCCATACCCATTTGAGCCAATATATATTATATTTTTACCCATTGAAGATAGAAGCTTTTTTGTCTTTTCAAAGGTTTCGAATTTTCCTCCAACCATAATCGTCAATTCTGCTTTTTCGGCCGCCGGAACTGAACCTGTTACAGGGGCATCTATCATTTCAGCATTTTTAGATTCTACCATTTTTGACAATTCAATAGATACCTGCGGAGAAATTGTACTCATATCTATGAATATTTTACCTGGACCAAGGGCATTTAGAATTCCATCTTGCCCATAAAATACAGATTTAACGGCTTCTGAATCTGTTAACATTGTTATGGTGTATTTACTGAATTCAACAACTTCTCTGGGATTCTTGGCTATATTCACGCCATTCTTCCTAAACTGTTCAGTTTTATCTTTTGATCTATTGTAGACAATTATATCATAACCCGAATTCATAATGTTCTTAACCATTGGGATACCCATCTTGCCTAAGCCGATAAAACCCACATTTTCCATACCTCGATATTTATTCATTATTTATAAGATCATTCCCATTTTCTTTAGAAAATGTTTTAATATTTACTTACATATTTCTTAGTGAACCCTTATATTCACATTAATTTTGCGTGCTCAATAGATGGTAAAATTGCACTTGAAGGAGGAGTTCCATACAAATTTTCTAACCTATTGGATCTTCAAAGAGTGCACAGGTTGCGATCAGAATCCAATGCAATACTTGTCGGGATAAATACTATCAATAATGATGATCCAAAGCTTGTAGTTAATCCAAAATACTTTGAATCTTCGAATGTTCCAGATGCTATAGTATTAGATTCAAAATTCAGAATAAATGGTTCTGCGAGAATATTCAACTATAAGAGAAAAGTTATCATAATTACTGGAATTGATGCTCCTGATAGGCCATTACCAGGAAATTCAGCAGCAAAAATCATTATAAAAAGATGCGATTCTATAAGGCCTGATATAGAATGTTTAATACGAATTATCAATGAAATGCGTTATACAAAGGTTCTTGTTGAGGGAGGAAAAGGTGTTTTAACTTCCTTTATAAATTCCGAATTTTGGGATGAAATTACAATATTCTATTCACCTGTATTAGTAGGAGACAAAGGTATTTCAATGATCGAGGGTATTGATAAAGTGATAAGAACAAGCATTGTTGATGTAAAGAAACTAGGTGACGGTTTCCTGTTGACAATAAAAAGATAATTAATAATTGAAATTATTGTCTTATATGAGTGGAAAGGATAAGATAGAATGGGCGATCCAGTGGATGCCTGTTCTCAATAGTATAAAAAAAGATTTTGCTGAGAATAAACCATTCAAGGGAATGAAAATTTCAATGGCCCTCCATCTCGAGGCCAAAACTGCTGCTCTGGTACTTGCGCTGAAAGAGGGGGGAGCTAAAGTCAGGATAGCTGGATGTAACCCTCTCAGCACTGATGATGAAGTTGCAGAATCATTAAAAAATGATTACGGAGTTGAAGTTTTTGCAAAAAGAGGCCTCAACACTGATGAGTACTACGAGTATATCAATAAGGTGCTTGATCAGTATCCCGATTTAATAATTGATGATGGAGGTGATCTAACTACTATGGCACACAATAATGCAGATAAATCTAAAAATATAATCGGAGGCAATGAAGAAACAACCACGGGGGTAGTTAGACTAAAGAATATGGAAAAAGCTGGAGCGTTAAAATTCCCTATGTTCGATGTAAATGATGCAATGATGAAACATTTATTTGATAACAGGTATGGGACTGGCCAAAGTACTATTGATGGAGTGATAAATTCAACAAATCTCGTGCTGGCAGGGAAGAAAATAGTGGTTGCAGGTTATGGGTGGTGCGGAAGAGGTATTGCAACCAAAATGAGAGGGATGGGTGCTATTGTAAGTGTCACGGAAATAGATCCTATCAAGGCAATAGAGGCGCACATGGACGGTTTCGATGTTTATCCTATGAGAAAAGCTATAAAAAATGCTGATCTTGTTATCACTGCAACTGGAATGAAAGATGTCGTCACACTCGATGATCTAAGGAATGCAAAAGATGGAGTAATTTTAGCAAATGCTGGGCATTTCAATAACGAAATAGCTATGAATCAGATAGAAGGGACTTCTACAGGGAGGGAAGTTAGAAAAAATGTAAAGGTTCACGAACTATTTGGAAAGAAAGTGTATGTTCTTGCAGATGGAAGATTAGTAAACCTTGCAGCTGGACAGGGCCATCCTGTAGAGATAATGGATTTGTCATTTGCAATACAGGCTCTTACCGCCGAATATATTGTAAAAATGAAACCAAAAGAAAAAAGAGTATTTCCGGTTCCATCTGAAATAGATAAAAAGGTAGCGGAGATTTATCTTAAATCATATGACATAAATATAGATCAATTGACAAAAGAACAGATAAGATATCTTAATTCTTGGGATGAGGGCACGTGATCTGAAAGAGAAGTGAAACATCAAAGCTATCTTCCTCGGTAATAAATATCTGCATGTTTGGGAAACGATAAATAATTGAAATTACATATGTGCTTGTGCCATTTGAAAAATTAACAGAGATGATATTACCCCGTGACGTAATTGGTGGTCATGGAGCAATTGATAAAATTTACGAAGTATTCAAAAGGATAACTGATGCAGATAGGGCTATAGTTGTAACAGGAGAAAAAACCTATGAAATGGCTGGGAAGAAGACCCATGATATATTAGAAGAGAATGGTATAAAGACTAATGTAATTATAACTGGAGATGCAACAGAAGAAAATGTTGAGTATGTAAAAGAAGAAACGAAGAAATTTGGAGCAAAAGTAATCATAGGAGTAGGCGGAGGGACCAAGATAGATATTGCAAAGAAAAGTGCATTTGATCTTAATCTTTATTTCATTTCTGTTCCAACTTCTGCAAGTCATGATGGAGTTGCAAGCCCGAGAGCATCAATCAAAAAGGGAGAGATATCAGTAAGTATGGAAGCAACAATGCCTGTTGCCATAGTGGCTGACACGGAGATAATGGTCAAATCACCCTTCAGATTTCTGGCATCCGGAGCGGCTGATGTTTTATCTAATCTGACCGCTGTAAAGGATTGGAGCTTAGCTCATAGATTAAAGGGTGAAAAAATAAGCAGTTCCGCTTATATGATAGCTGAGTTTGCAGCAAAGGAAATAATAAATAATGCGTCACAGATAAAACCTAACTTGGAAGAGAGTGTATGGTTCGTCATGAAACAAATAGCTTTTTCAGGCATTGCTATGAGTGTCGCGGGCTCATCCAGACCGGCTTCAGGCTCTGAGCACATGTTTGCGCATGCTGTAGATGCAATAAGAAAAGGAAATGGCTTACATGGTGAATTGTGTGGGATAGGAACTATAATATCTATGTATTTACATGGAGGAGACTGGATTCTCGTGAGAGACACTTTGAGAAAGATCGGTGCCCCTGTGAAGATAGATCAAGTGGGATTGAATGAAGAGGATGCCATTCAAGCCTTAATGATGGCTCATAAAATAAGACCAGATAGGTATACCATTTTAGGGGAGAATGGATTGAGTGAAAGCGCAGCCAGGGAGGCTCTAAGAATAACAGGGGTTTTATAAATGATAATTACACTAGTTCCTAAATACCTCAACAAGGAGGGATCGACTTTTCAATTTATTTCCCCGCTTAAAGAGTGCAGTACCTGTAATCTCAGAAATGTTTGTTATAACCTTAATGTGAACTCTTATTACAAGGTAACAAAAATCAGGGGAAAGGAGCATAATTGCTTTATTCATGAAGGAAACAAAGTATATACTGTAGAAGTACAGGAAGAGAAGAAACCTATAATGATTCAAAGAAAGATGGCCAAAGAGGGTGCGATAATAACGTATAAACATACTAAATGTGATTATTATGAGTGCCCTTTTGCGGATGAGTGTATTTTAAATTTGGTGAAGGATGAAAGTAAGATAAAGGTTCTATCCATTAGAGCAAATAAATGTCCCAAGGGTTATGACCTTGTTGAGGCAGATATAGAATGAGTATACTTGTTGGCATCATAGGAAAACCAAATGTTGGAAAGAGTACCTTTTTTTCTGCATTAACTGAAAATCAGGTAGAGATAGGTAATTATCCTTTTACCACAATAGAATCAAATAAGGGTGTCACATATGTCAGATCAAAATGCCCCCACGTAGAGATAGGTAGGAAATGCTCTCCCAGATTTGGAAAATGCAATGAAGGAATAAGGATGGTTCCTGTGGAAGTAATAGATGTTGCTGGACTGGTTCCTGGGGCTCATGAGGGAAAGGGACTGGGGAATAAATTTCTTGATGATCTTAGACGTGCGGACGGATTTATTCAGGTTATAGATGGTACTGGATCTCTTGACAGGAACGGTAATTTTGTAGGACATGGAAAATTTGACCCTCTTGATGATTCTAATTTTGTTCATGAGGAAATAGTTCTCTGGTTATCATCAATTATTTCAGACGGTTTGATAAAAGGACTTAGGAAGATTGAAAGTGAAGGTGGTAAAATTGAGACATTTATTGCTACCAAAGTTTCCGGACTCGGAATAGATGAAAAAACCGTTTCTGTTGCATTAAAAAGGGCAGGTATGCCTTCTAGCCTCAGGGAATGGAATGATGAGACAACAAAGAATCTGGCAGAGGAGCTTATTTCCCTATCAAAACCAGGTATTATTGTCGCAACAAAAGGAGATAGGATGACCTCTGATGAAAGAAAGAAACTTAGTGAGAAAGGGGTTATAGTTGTTTCAGGTGATTATGAACTTGTTTTAAGAAGGGCAACGAAGGCTGGCCTTATAGACTATAATCCAGGAGATAAAGATTTCAGGATACTAAGAGAGGATAAACTGAATAGAGAACAGATGAATGCTCTTGAAGCGGTAAGGTCATACATAAGGGAAAATAATGGTACAGGAGTTCAGGAGGCCATTGAAAAGCTTGTATATAGCATATTGAAAATGATAGTGGTATATCCCGTGGAAGATGAGACACACTGGACAGATAAAGGTGGTAATGTTCTTCCAGATGCACTATTGATGAAAGATGGTTCTACGGCTCTAGATCTGGCCTTTAAGATCCATACAGATCTTGGAGATAATTTTATAAGGGCAATAAATGGAAGAAGTAAGCGTATTCTTGGTAAGGAATACGTTTTAAAAGATAATGATATAATAAAGATTATTTCCTCCCATTAAAATCATAATATAAAGAAAGAATATCTTCAATAGTAAGTTCTTCCGGTCTATTATCTTTAAACCTTTCTATATTTATAATATTCTTAATTTTTTTCCTCCTTTGGGAGAATAAAACTTTTAAAAATTCTGGAAATCCATCATCTATTTTGACGCTCCTTTTTCTCAGGGTTAAAACTGTACTCTGAACTTTTGGAGGTGGGCTAAATTTGTAAGGGGGTATTTCAAATTCTTTATCTATATCAAATTTAAGCTGCATCATTATACTCAATTTTGAGTAATCTTTTGAATTTGGTTTTGCTATCAATCTATCTGCTACCTCTTTCTGCACCGTTATAACTGCCATCTGGAAATCAGTTGACCATAATTTTTCCAGAAGTGGCGAAGTAATCTTGTAAGGCATATTGCTTATAAAGATATCAAATGGTGGCCAATTTTCCCTCAGAGCATCCCCCATGATCAATATTGCATCGGGAAATTTATTTCTTAGATAAGCTTCAAATGTCTTTTCTTTTTCAATAAGATAAAGTCTTTTATAATTCTTTATGTGATCTGTGATAGCCCCACGCCCTGGCCCGATTTCCAAAACATCCTTATTGCTAACATCTGCAAGTGAGACTATCCGTTCGGCCAGTTCAGAATCAACCAGAAAATGTATACCCGTTGTTCTCCCAGTTCTCATATATTCTGTTCCATGTGATTTTTTTCTTATATTGCAACGAATAACCTATGTTTTTCATCTTTATTCTTCAGTTCTCTCAATATTCTTTCAGTAATCATTTTTTCAGGATCCCGTAACCCCTTAACCCTAGTCTTCAGGTCCTGGAAATCTTTAAAAGGACCCTTCTTCCTCTCATCTATTATTTCCCACATTAAGCTTTTTCCTATTCCGTAAAGAAGATCCAACTGATGTAACCTTGTTGTTATGGGCTGAGCAGTATTAAAGAAATTCACGAATCTCGGCTGATTTGATTCTATGATTGATTTAATAATATATTCGAGCTCATTCTGTGCTCCAGGGGTCAATTCTTCATATGATATTCTCCTTCTTACGCTCATTATTTTATCTCTCTTATCAAGATCCTTTCCAATATATACTTTATCGCCTATTGTCATTACTGCGCCTTGTTTTGGAACAAGTTCAAAAAGTTTAAGTTCGTTTTCTCCGAGGGCAAGAGCTAAGGGGACTCTCTTGAAAGCCTTTTCTTCCATTCTACCCTGTGGAAGAATGTCCAGAATGTATGCATATTCTTCCAACGGATCACCTGAACTTTCCAATCGCTTCCAGAATTTTGTTAGCTATTTCGTTATCCAGATTCTGAATTCCTGGAAAAACTATTGATCTCAATTCATCTATATTCGCAGGGAGAATATCAACAATTTTAGCAGCCATTTGTTCCGATAAACCGTATGAAATAATCTCTTCCTGAAGGGCTACTGCCTTTTCAGCTGTTAGTTTTGAAAATTTAGTTGCATGATTCAAAGCTGATTTCTGCAATTCTGTGAGTTCCCTCTTTTTAGACTCTGATTCTAGTAATTCCTTTGCCTTTGATAGAGGGATATAATTTATTTTCATAATTTTAATTCACGCTCTCTTCAAATGAATAGGATGTGAAATTACAACTTTCTCTTTATCTTTATCATTTATTTTTATAACGTAATTGGTTCCTCTTGTACCCTCTACAACTCCAGTCATTCCCTGGAACCTTTTGAAAGGCATTCCATTATGATATGAAGGTTCAATGTCTATGGCTACTCTGTCCCCTACTTCAAATACCTTAACTAGCCTATTCACAGGTATGGGCCCCTTTTCACTATGTTTCTTCCGCATCTTATATCTTGTCTTGGCTCTCGGGCCATGCGACATTTTTGCCATTTTTATCCTCCCTTAATTAACTTCTAATACATTAAGATATTCTATTTGAATATTTACACCTAGCATCTCACTCATACTAGGTTTTGTTCTACCATTATCGCCTGTTATAAATTCCTTTATGTATGTTCCAGCCTCTGCCTTTATGATCAGTACCAATCTTTTTCCTTCATTTTTGAGAATATTTACTTCATATATTCTCCTTTTCCTTAATTTATCCTTTCTTATTCCAAGAACACGGTTTGGGGTTTGCTGTTCAATTTCTATATTTCTCAATTTATCAAGAATTTCATCAATATGTTCTCCCCCTCTTTCCAATGAGATGCCTACCTCATATAACTTATCAAATTTTGAATTTTTTAACCTCTCTATTTCTTCTTTAGAGGCAAAATGGAGCCCTATGACATCTACCCCATTTCTAGAATATTCTTTGATTGAATTCTCAAGTTCCTTGAAATCTACTGATCTTACCACTGGTTTTGAAATTTCCACATAAAAAGGTCTTCCATTGCCAAGCATTAGTGCATCAACATCCTCTCTTCCAGATGCAAAGAAATTATAATCCTTTGCTCTGAATAGTTTCAAAGCTGAAATTCCTATATATTCAGAAATTGATTTTTCATTTTCGCGTCCCTTTGCAGAATTTATCCATGGGGACTGTGGGATGCCCCTTCTAATTTTCCTGTATCTTCCTGCAATGTAAATAGGCTTAATCCATATACTGTAATCTCCTGTTTCCTGATTTATTTTGAATGTTAATTCCGGTTCCTTGAAATCTACTTTCTTGCCTAAGATTTCTTCTATACGCCTACCAAGCTGTAATGTAAATTCCTGCTTGAAATTTCTACATTCTGGGCAAAGACTAGCAACAATTTGCAAATCTTTTTCAAAACATTCTTCATTGGTTTCAACGCCAAGAAGAAATTTAGAAAATTCTATTTCTTTTGTTTCATTTAAAAAAATATTAAAATACCCATCTACATGATTTAGTAGACCACAACATAATTCACAGTTTTCAGCATTTAAAGTTATTGTATTATCTTTAAGTTTCAATCTTTTCTGGCAATTTTTGCAGATGTTCATTCATTTAACTTCTATAGTTTTAACTATATTTGCGGGTATTCTCACGAATACTTTTGACCCGCATTCGCATTCAAATTGTGCGGTATCATTTTCATCCTTTAATTCCCTACCGCACCTTATGCATTTAAACATTTTCTAGATTCACCTTCTTGAACTCTTTATCTACCTCAGGTGAGTATGCATCACCTACAAATTCAAATCCACATTTTCTGCACTGCCAAATACCTGAATGCTCTCTCTTAACTGATACGTGATGGCATCTTGGGCACATATACGTGTCTTTTCTAAGGTTTTCCATTTCTAGCCATCTTTTTTTGACTGTGGAACCGTATCTTGGTCCGAACCTGCCAGCGCTTCCTACCTTCTTAGTTCTCTTTGTCATGGAATCATCTCCCAAATACTCTCTTCCTAAAATCTTTTCCTATTTCTATAGATGTGTCGACTGCCTTGAATATTTCTTCTACAGTTAATGATCCACTCAAACCTTTTTGCATTGCCACCAGATCCCCATTCTCATCGGTAGCAACTGAAATTCTAGCTGTTGCAACTTCTTCTTCTTCGAGGCTAGGATCTACCATTATGTTAGAACCTATTTTGGCCATCGTTACCATTACAGGTATGTGATTTATTGGAAGCTGAAAATCCTCCTGACCGACCTTTGAAGCTGGAACTTTTGCTTCCAAGAGAGCCGAAACCGCACCAATTGTACTTGCATCTATTAGGTTCCCGTCATAATCTAGAACATGGATATCTATGAATACGACCCAGACCTTTTCTCCTGGAGTTATTACAAGCTTATCCAGATCTATCATTTTTGATTCCCTTATAGCCCTGTCAACAACTCTTGCAAGTTCAATTGAATCTTCATTAGGAGGTCCAGATTCAAATGTCGGAGAAGCCATTGGAATCAGTTCGGCATTCGTTGTTAGAATTCCACTGTTCGGAGTATCTGGGAATGGTTCACCCTGCTCTATCTTAACACCCACAAGAACTCTTGTGTTTCCAAGTCTCACATCAGCAGATCCCTCTGCCCTCGTTACAAAGTTTGTCGTAATCTTGATTTCTCTGTATTCATCAAATTTCCTTCCATCTATTCTATTTCCTCCAGAAGATATCTTCTCAAGATAATCTCTCTTTAAACCATACACAATTTCATCTGAACTTCTACTCATGATTATCATCTCCATGATTTTCCTGCTCTGCTTCCTCCTCTTTTACCTCTTCCTTCTCCTCTGGTCTGGAATATTTGGCCAGAAGAGCCTCCTTCTGCAGGTTTGAAATAAATAAAGCGGCTTTTTTTGACATTTCTATAGCCTGCCCAAACTCTTCTCTTGTCAGGTTACCGTCCATTTGTAATAGTACAACCTCCTGTGTCCTTGGAATTATTGCAAGTGGAACATCTGCCTGTCCGTAATTATCCTCTTCCTTATTTAGGTCGAGAACTATATTCCCATCAACCTTTCCTGAAGCGCATCCAACAATCATATCCTTCATTGGAATACCTGCATCTGCGAGTGCCACGGAGGCAGCCGTAAGACCTGCAATTCTTGTTCCGGCATCAGCCTGTAGGACCTCGATATAAACATCTATGCTTGTCCTCGGATATTGTTCTACGAAAATTGCAGACTCAAGTGCTTCGCCTATGATTTTACTTATCTCTATTGCTCTCCTGTCTGGTCCTGGCCTCTTCCTCTCATCTACCGAGAAAGCTGCCATATTATATCTGGCATTAACTATTGCCCTGGAAGGATTTTGAGTGTGCTTTGGAAATGCTTCCCTGGGACCATAAACGGCAACTATTATCTTATTTCCACCCCACTCTATATAAGCAGAACCATCTGCTCTGTTAAGCACACCTACTTCAATTTTTATTGGTCTTAACTCATTAAATTTCCTTCCATCAATTCTTAACCCATTTTCATCAATTAGTTTTATATTACTAACCATACTCATACTTCTTCACCTCGCCTTTTCCAAAATTTCCTTAACTCTTTCTGTAAGCCCGCTTGTATGGGCCTGATCCTCTATAAATTTAAGGATTTTAATTACTAATAGAACTTTGTCAGGTTCTCCATCAATCCATACTATTCCATTCTGCCCGAGCTGTATTTTAACACCCGTTATTTCTTTGATCATATTGACCATTGACCCACCTTTCCCTATGATTCTCGATACCTTTGTTGGTTGCACTGAAACTATGTGACCTCCTTCAAGTTTTCTTAGTCCATTATCTTTCAGTGAAAGCCATATTTGCTTTGATTCTGTTATTTCATTAACCTTTGCGAATACTGTATCGCCCGTATTCATTATTTTATTCAATTCTCCGCTCCCAGATTTCCAAGGGGTGTCATTGATGTGTAGAAAACCCGGGTATGGGCCCTTTATATCTAAAATCCAGAAAGATGGTGCAATGTCAATTACTTTCCCAATTACTTTGTCATTCTTTACTGGGTAATATTTCCCGCTTAACGGTATAAGGTTTACATAATTATTATAGAATTGCAGCATCCCTAACTGATATGCATAATATTTCCCATTTTCATGATAAATTCCATTTCCCTGTTTCATTCCCTGTAAATCTATCTCTTCACCTGGTAATACAATCTTTTTTGTTGTCGTATCCAAATATCTCACCTCATTTTAATAATTTAATATCGGCATTTCCCTTTGTCTTCTTATTTACGAAATCATAAAGCTCATCCTGAATTCCCGCAGGAATTTCTATCAATGCAGTGTAACTTCCATCATTTCCCCATTCTTCCTTGTGAATCTGCCCCAGTTTCGTTAATTCAGAATAAACTTTTCCATAATCTTCTCCGGGTACCTTAATTTGCATTTTTACGTGTTCAAATTTTATAGGTAGTAGAACCCTTATTGCTTTCAGCACTTCTTGAACCTGTTCCTCAGCGCTTTTGAAAGGATCGACTCTTACTTTTGCTTCTTCCATTGCTTTTTCAATTCTTTGTGGAGGGTGTGGGGCTCCTGTTTGTGGATTCATTGATTCCCTGGAGATTATTTCTATAATCTGCCTCTTCTTTTCTTCAAGCATCTTTCTCCTCTGCTCTGTTGTAAGTTGAACCTGACCTTTCTTGATTATTTCTTTAACTATTGTCTCCAGGTCATTAGTACCGAATACTTCCTTAATAACCTCCTCGCTGGCTTTGTCCCCTTTACTGCTGTCTTTAAAAATTACATCAGCTGCAAGATATTCTTCAACATTAACATCCTTTCCTGATTTTATAAGATCAACTAATTTCTGGTCTATAAGGATCTCAAATCTGTGACCCCTTGTTTCATATCTTGCAACCAATGCGTCCTCTACCTTTACCATTTATTTCCTCACCGGGAACCTATAAGATCCTTGGTTTCCTCTGGAGACAGGATCTTGAATTTCTCATCCCTTGTCACAAGACCCACACTTAGATTACCTAGGGATTGCCCCTGTTCTAGTCCAGCTTTCAGTGCCTTGATCGCTAGGTCCACGGCTTCATTAAGATTCATATCGTCTTTATATTCCTTCTCAAGTATTTCCATCGCGGCATCTCTTCCGAATCCTATTGCGTCCGCCTTATATCCTGTTGAAAGACCAGAGGGATCTGTTTCGAATAACCTAACACCTGTTTCGTCAATTCCTGCGATTAACAAGGATGCACCAAACGGTCTTACTCCACCGTACTGAGTATACTGTTGTAGAAGATCACATACCTTTTTAACCAAAGATTCCACAGTTATTTCCTGTCCATAGGTAACTTTTTCAGATTGAGCTTGTACTCTAGCAAAATCTATCAATATCCTTGCGTCCCCTATTAATCCAGAAGTCGCAGCACCTACATGCCCATCAATAAGGAATATTTTTTCAATACTTCTGTCATCTACCAAACCACTCTTTATTCTCTTGTCTGCCATTAATAGTGCTCCATCCTTGTATGTTATTCCAATGGCAGTAGTTCCTCTCTTAACTGCTTCCCTTGCATATTCTACCTGGAATAATCTGCCATCGGGAGAAAACACCGTTATGGCCCTGTCATACGCCATCTGTGCTGACTGCATAATTTCACCTACTTTATTCGTATATGCTAATAAAGTTATAAATCTTTATGATAAATTTTTAATTCTATTAAAAATCAAAAATTGACAAATTCTCCTCTTCTTGGAAATGCAGGTCCCCTGGAAGGACAATTGTAAGTGGAGGTTTAAAACCACTTTCAGACGCCAATTTCTCTATTGTACTGAATTTTATTGTTTCTTCAGGCATACCAAGGCAACTGATTATTCCTATCTTTGTAGTTGAAGTAAATAACTTTTCTTTCATTTCTCTTTCCATCCATAGTAATTCCTCTAATGCTTCATTTAAAGTCATTGGCGGTGATATATCTAATAATATTATTGTGTGAAGCTTCATTTCTTTATTCCTTTTTATTTTTTCATAAGGAGAAATAGGACGAAATTTCTCTGAGAACCTGGGAAGAGAAACTACTGGCCCGATCTTATATAATTGAAGGCCTAACCTTGTTGCTGCTAGAGGAACTATTGTTGCATTGTGAAATGCTTTAACTTCAAGACCTCGCTTCACCGCTTCAGAATAAATATTGAAATGAGTTGTTGCTGAAAATGAATCTCCTGATATTATTATTGCTATTCTGCCTTCTAATTGGAATATCCACTCATAATTTTCCAGCTTCTCACGATCTGCAAATATCAGGTCTCTATTTTTATAATTTTTTAAATAGAATGGAGAAGTGAATGTATCTACGATTATTTTATCACTTGCATCAAGGAAATCTATTTCTTCCATTGTTAATGAAGATGGTGGATTGAATCCTGCAGAAACGAAGCCTATCATGAAAGGTCACCAACTGTTCCAAGGTCAATGATTCCATAAGATTCCCATAATCCATAAACCTTTCCATCTTTCAATTGCACTTTCCTGAGAACTGGAGAAGATATCTCATTTTTAAGTATATCTGATCCACCTGCGTATATTGACAACGCTGGAAGAACTACCAACCCTTCTTTCCTAAAATATAAAAAGCAAGGAAGCTTTATTACTGAATCAACAGAATCTCTTAGGCCTATCGCGGGATGTTCATTCCCTATCACGGCTTTGTCACTCCATTCGAATTTTTTGTGGCCATGATGAAATGTATATCTCCCATCAATATAGATATCTAATACTTCTAAATTTAGCTTAGTCGCAATGTTAGCTATGAAATTATCATGATTTCCCTTTACAACTATAGGTTTAGTTCTTCTTGATATTCTAGATAATAATTCAAGTACATCACTCCATTCTTGAGGAGTATTATGTGAAAATTCATGTTTCAAATCACCATTTATTATTAATTTTTCTGGGTTGTATCTGTCTATTATTTTTTCAATTGTTTCATAAATTATTTTCGACTGGACTCTTGGAAGGAATATCCCATTTTTTGCTAGAACATCTTCGTATCCCATATGTATGTCTGAAATAGCTACTGCTCCTATATCCTCAAAGTAGGCTGCTCCGTATTTAGTAAAATATATATTATTATCTACCTCAATTTCGTCCAACACTTGATAATTATTTTTACTTAATCTAATTATCTTTAAGTATGGAGATAAGTGAATTAGGTGAAAGAAAACTCATTGAAGAGATCTGGAAATTATTTGGCGAAAAGAATGAAGATGAGGATGTCCATTTTGTCGATTTGAATGATTATTATATTATACTCGGGATGGACACAATAAATGAAAATTATCACTTTATGAAAGATTGGGACCCAAAGAAAGTTGGAAAATTCATTGTTGATATTAATTTGAGTGATATTGCATCCAAAAATGGAACTGGCTTGGACTTTATGGTTTCTATGTCTTTTCCCGCTCATACTGAAAGGGAATATGTTTTGGAATTAGCAGAAGGTATAAAGGAAGAATGCAAAAAATTTAATCTTAAGTTTTCCGGAGGAGATCTGAAAGAAAGTGATAGTATATCAATCACAGGTCTTGTTATTGGCAGAGTTGATAAAGGGAGGGAGTTCAGGAGGAGTGGTGCGCGTCCTGGTGATTACGTATATATAACTAGAAAGATAGGAAAAAATGAGGATGCTATAATGAAAATGAGAAAAAATATTGAGAATGGTGAAAAAGTTCTTGATATAATACCAAGAATAAATGAATTGAAGAAAATGAATAAGTATCGCATAACTTCCTGTATAGACAACTCAGATGGAATTTACAAGTCATTGAGCTTAATTTCAAAGCTGAGCAGTGTCTCTATCAGAATAAAGGAAAACGTTTGTGAACTTGATGGGGATGAGAGTCTGAGGAAGGAGTGCTATAGAATTGGAGGGGACTATGAATTGATATTCACTTCTCCTGATAAGATAGATGATTTTTATTTCCTGGGCATAGTGGAAGAAGGAGATGGGGTTTATGATTTGGACAATACTTTAGTAACATCTGCAGGATATGACCATTTTAGGAGATGAGAACTTCCTTTTCATTAAATATAACCTTTGAGAGAGAATGATCTTATCCTGAACATTTTGTCACAAAGTATTCCATAAAATTTTATTTCATAATATTATACTGTAAATGGGCTGATTCTGTTGGTCAGAAGAGTAATACTAATGCGTCATGGGGAAAGCATAGCAAATGTAATGAATATTATAACCGAAGATCCGGATGAGCATCCGCTCACGGAAAGAGGAATTGAACAGGTTTTGTTCTCCGCTGAACAGATGAAAGGACTCAAATTTGATGGAATTATCTCCAGTCCAATATTAAGGGCTAGACAGACAGCCAAAACTGTCGCTGATGTCCTCAATCTCGAGATAAAAACAGATAAAAGGATAAGGGAGTCAGGACTTGGGCCATACAATAAATACAGGATTGAAGATATTCCCAAAATGAACAGGGAAGACCTTGGTATGGAACCGTGGGATGAGCAGGTAAAAAGGATGAGAAATGCATTGAACGATATTGATGGCTGCTATGTTTTAGTTAGCCATGCCTTACCAATAAGAGCAGTAACGGCTAGTTTTCTAGAAATGGATGAGAAGGAAAGTTACGGTATAGATATTAAGCACGCTTCAATGACTGCAATAGATTTAGATAAAAACAGATTACTATCAATAGGGACCTTACTTTTGACAGATAGAATAAAAAAACTTTTTTCAGAGTGCTAGTCAAAATTCAATTCGTTAAGACCTGTAGCCTCATTTTTTTCTCTTTTCAGAACAATCTCTTCCAGTCTAAGTATATATAGTTCCATTAGGGGATCTGCCTTTCCACTAAAGAAGTGTCCTCCCTTTATCACGTGGTCAGAAAGAGCTACGGCTGCGTGCAAATGAAGTTTTGGATCATTAGAAGTTATAGAGCCGTGGAAGGATACTAGTTCTCCCGCCTCCTTCATTTTTTCCTTTAGATATTGGTTTCCGTCCCAGTAACCAATTTCCAGATCTTTTATCATGCCTATTCCAAAAACAACAAGCCCTGAAAATATTGCATAATCTTCAATAACTTGATTTAGACTTTCCTCAATATCCTCACCTTTTTCTATTTTTAGAATGATGTAATTCTTTTCTATATCAGATATCATGATTCATCAATTTGAAACTATATATTAATGGTTTCCCATCTTTTAACGAGTCGAAATTACATTTCTTGCACCTGTATCCGATTACCCTTTTCTTACCTTCCAGTGTCATTCCCTTATATGGGAAAAGCTTGCTGCCGCATATAGGACATTTTTTCTTAATAATTCTCCATTTCTTTGAAAACTGAACATTCACTTTTATCTGAGGAATGTCATATATTATTTTCCTTAATCTTGAGGGAGTTATTCTGATGCCTTTCTCATTAAGTTTTCCTAATAGATTAATTTCCCCAATAATTTCCCCTTCATTTTTCAATATCTCATAAAGGTAGAATATGACTTCTGATTGGTTAGCTCTTTTTGGCATCACTCTTATAACATCTTCTTAGATTAAGGTTATGGCTTCTGTTAACCATGTTAACATCCACCTTTGGAAGTTATCATCCCTGTGGATTCAGGGATGCTTAAACTTCTTGCGTATAACCCAATACCCTCTATCCTGTCTGCAAATGCTTCAGGGATTGCCTTTTTTATTATGTTATACACAGCATTGAGATCCGCATGCATAAGTATTCCATCCTTGGATCTGAAAATGCCCCTCTTTATTCTTTTCCCCATGTATTCATCATGATGCTCAATGATTTCATTAT